>Ga0209172_10000725_pt1 | contig 85738 bp, 81 predicted proteins | sample LarsenN4metaG_FD_184113 | JGI IMG/M metagenome (GOLD analysis project Ga0209172, IMG submission 184113) | Hot spring sediment bacterial and archeal communities from British Columbia, Canada, to study Microbial Dark Matter (Phase II) - Larsen... ... | reverse complement strand
CGTGATCTTCTCTTTCATGGGTGGCGTCTCCTTTCACCCCGGCGTCAACCGGGCGTTGGTTGAAATCAAAGTTCCAACCGAAAGGCTACGCCGCCTTCCTCATTTACACACTTTTTAATCGTACCTCCGCGTCATGCACAAGATCTGACAGGAAACGAAACTGCTGGATGCCGTCGTGACGAACAAGGTCGGCGGCGGCGGATCGCTCGCCTACACCTATGTGAGCCAGAAGACGGGCGATGCGCATCACATCGCGATTGCGCAGGCAGGTCTCAACACCAACCACATCACCGGCCGCAGCCCCCTGCACTACTCCGACCTGACTCCGCTCGCCTTCGTCGGAAGCGAGCCGGTCGCGCTCGCGGTGCGCGCCGATTCACCGTACCGGACGCTGAAGGACTTCGTCGAGCAGATGAGGAAGGATCCGGCCTCGCTTTCGATCTCGGTCGGCAGCACGCGCGGCGCCATCAATCACTTCACCATCGCCAGGCTGGCGAAAGCCGCCGGCATGGATCCGCGCCAGCTCAAGATCCTCGTGTTCGGAGGCGGCGCCGAATCCGTCACCAATCTGCTGGGCGGCCACATCGATGCGATGGTGCAGGCGGTCAACAATGCGATTCCGCACCACAAGGCGGGCAAGATGCGCATCCTCGGTCTGTCGACGGCGAAACGCTCGCCCGGGATTCCCGATGCGCCGACCTTTCGCGAGCAGGGTTTCGACGCGGTGATGGAAGGCTGGACGATCTTCGTCGGCCCCAGGGGCATGAGTCCGGCGCAGGTCGCGTACTGGGAAAGCACTTTCCAGAAGACCGTGAACCACGATCTGTGGAAGCAGTATCTGGAAGCGAATTCCTGGGAATGGGGCTACAGGAATTCGCACGAAACGCTCGCCTACCTCAAGAAGGATTACGAGCAGTCGAAGGCGCTTCTGACCGAGCTCGGGCTCGCCAAATGAATCCGCTCTCCGCAGCCGAGGCTGCAGCCGCGATCGCGGCAGGCAAGCTCACCTCCGAAGCGCTCGTCGAGGCGTGCCTTGAACGCATAGCGCAGCGCGAAGAGGACGTGCGCGCGTGGGCCTGGATCGACCGCGAGCAGGCGCTCGCCCAGGCGCGGCGGCGCGATCGGGAGGCGCCGCGCAGCCGCCTCCACGGCATCCCGGTCGGCGTCAAGGACGTGATCGATACCTGCGACATGCCGACCGAGTACGGCTCGCCGATTTACCGCGGCCACCGCCCGGCCTGCGATGCGGCGTGCGTCGCGCAGGTAAGAGAACTCGGCGGCGTCATCCTCGGCAAGACGGTGTCCACCGAGTTCGCCACCCGCCATCCCAACAAGACGCGCAACCCGCGCAATCCCGCGCACACGCCGGGCGGCTCCTCGAGCGGCTCCGCGGCCGCCGTCGCCGACGGCATGGTGCCGATCGCGTTCGGCACGCAGACCTCGTCCTCCATCGTCCGTCCCGCCGCGTTCTGCGGTGTCGTCGGCTACAAGCCGACCTTCGGGGTCATCAACCGCGCGGGTCTCAAGTTCCTGTCGGAATCGATGGACACGATCGGGACGCTCACGCGCACCATTGCCGACGCCGCGCTGCTCGTCGAGGAACTCACGGGCATGGAGGTGACCTCGTTCGACGACGTGGCCTCGTTGCGACCGCGCATCGGCTTCTGCCGCACGCCGTACTGGAATCAGGCCGACGCCGCGACGCACGCGTTGCTCGAAGCCGCCGCGCGCCGGCTCGCTCGAGCCGGTGCAAAGGTCCGCGAGGTGGAGCTGGGCGAGGAATTCGGCGCGCTCGCCGAGACGCAGATCGAAGTGAGCTCGTACGAATTCTTCCGCGCCCTGACGCACGAGCGCACGCGTTTCCCGCAGCTCATTTCCGAAAGCCTGACCGGCAGAATCGCCGCCGGCGGCAGGGTAACGCGCGAGCAGTACGAAGCGGGCCTCGCGCGCACCGAGCGTTGCCGCAAGCGCATGGCCGACGTCTTTCTCGATTACGACCTGCTGCTCGCGCCCAGCGCTCCGGGGGAAGCGCCCCACGGCCTCGAGCGCACCGGCGACCCGATTTTCGGGCTGATGTGGACGCTGCTGGGCCTGCCGTGTCTCACGCTGCCGCACGGAACGGGACCGGCCGGACTGCCGCTCGGCGTACAGTTCATCGCCCGGCGCGGGGGTGACTCGGATCTGTTCATCGCCGCCGAATGGGCCCGCCGTGCACTCGCGTGACTGACTGATCTATACTGCCAGAGCAAACGAGGGAGGTCGTCCCGCATGGGCTTTTCTCAGGGCAGCGCGACCGCCGGCACGCTGATCGCTGCGTTCGCCGCGTGGCTCCTGGCGAATGCGCCGCAGCCCGAGACCCTCTGGCCGTACCTGCTCTTCGGGGCGATATTCATCGCGCTCCTCGCCCATCTGATTCACGTGGTGCTGGGCGAACGCATCGCGCTCGCCACCGCGCTGTTGCACGGCGTGGCGCTGGGGCTCGCGGCCTACTGGCTGGAAGCGACGCCCTACCGCGCACTCGAATACGTCTGCTGGATCTTCGCTGCGGCCTACGTCGTCGTCGCGCCGCGCATGATGCGAGCGGTGTCGCGGCTCGACTTGCGCGGCCGGCGTGCCGGTCGTGTTAGAGCGGCGCACCGTGGATTCGACCTGCAGGATGTCGGCATCGCGCTGCTCGCGGTCGCTGCAGCCGCCGGGCTCGTCATGGCGACGGGCCTCCTCGCACGCGAATGGGGTATCTACGCAGGCGTCGGCGCGCTCGTGCTGTGGCCGGTGACGCTTCTCATCGTGCCGTGGTACGCCGCCCTGGTGCAGTCCGAGTGGCTGATGCTGATCGTGGTATACGGAGGCGGACTGGCGGGCGTGCTCATCTACCGCGTCCGCGTCGAGCGACAGGAGCAGGCCTCGGTGCTTCACGACTCGGTACGAGAGCCTTGAAACTTCCGCTGCCCGTCATGGGTGCCGTGCTTCTGTCCCCGCCAGTGGCAGCGGCAAGCCGGATCGCCGACTGGCTGCGGGCGCAGCTTCCGGAGCTCAACCCGAAGTGAAGCAGGTCCACACCGCCAAGCACGCCGCGGAAGCGCATCTCGTCAAGGGCTTTCTCGAGTCGCACGGAATCGAAGCGTCCGTGCGTGGAGAGTACCTGACGAGCGGCTGGGGTGAGCTGCCGGTCGATCTGTGTTCGGTCTGGATCGCCGATGACCGCGACTTCGAGCGCGCGAACGAACTGCTGATCGCATTCCTGACGGGCACGCTCGCGCGCGAGTACGGCGGCGAGCGCTGGACCTGCCCCACGTGCGGCGAGGCGCTCGAAGGCCAGTTCACCGCTTGCTGGAATTGCGGCACGCCACGACCCACAGACAAGTGACGTCAGTCGGAAGGGATATTCGTCATGCCGGTGAAAACCGGCATCCAGGCAGCACACGCCATCCCTGGACCGCGCTTGTGAGAGTGCCGAATCAGCGCGCGAGCGACTGCATCACTTTGCAGAGGTTCAACTTCGCTTCGAAGCCGACGCCGGGAATGTCCGGTAAGGCTACGTAGCCATCCCGCACCGGCGTATCGTCGGCGAAGCCGCCGAACGGCTGGAAGACGTCCGGATACGACTCGTTTCCGCCGAGCCCGAGTCCCGCCGCGATGTTGAGCGACATCTGGTGCCCGCCGTGGGGAATGCAGCGGCGCCGCGACCAGCCGTTTTCCTCCAGCATGGTGAGCGTGCGCAGATACTCGACGAGCCCGTAGGAAAGCGCACAGTCGAACTGCAGCCAGTCGCGATCGGGCCGCATGCCGCCGTAGCGAACGAGGTTGCGCGCATCCTGCATCGAGAAGAGATTCTCGCCCGTCGCGAGCGCCCTCTCGTATTCGCGTGCGAGCTCCGCCTGCAGGTCGAAGTCCAGCGGATCGCCGGCCTCCTCGTACCAGAAAAGCCCATAGGGCTCGAGCGCCCGTGCGTATTCGAGCGCGGTTTTCAGATCGAAGCGGCCGTTGGCGTCGACCGCCACCTTGTCCCCTGAACCCACCACGTCGATCACCGCTTCGATGCGCCTGAGATCGTCGGCGAGCGGCTCGCCCCCGATCTTCATCTTGACCACCCTGTAGCCGAGATCGAGATACTTCTTCATCTCGTCGCGCAGCGCGTCGAGATTCTTTCCCGGATAGTAATATCCGCCCGCCGCATAGATGAAGACCTTGTCTTCGATACGGCCGCCGTTGTAGCGCTCGGCGAGCAGTCGATAGAGCGGCTTTCCTTCGATCTTGGCGACGGCATCCCACACCGCCATGTCGATCACCCCCACCGCGACCGAGCGCTCGCCGTGTCCGCCGGGCTTTTCGTTCGCCATCATGCAATGCCAGATCCGATGCGGGTCGAGATTCGTTCCGTCGTCGTTGAGCAGGCTGTGCGGTTCGGCGTCCATCACGCGCGGGATGAAGCGCTCGGCGAGGAGCCCGGCCTGCGCGTAGCGGCCGTTCGAGTTGAAGCCGTAGCCGACGACGCGCCTGCCGTCGCGCTTCACGTCGGTGACGACGGCGACGACGCTCGCGGTCATCTTCGAAAAATCGATGTAGGCATTGCGGATCGCCGAAGCGATCGGCACGACTGCCGAATGTATGGCGGTGATCTTCACGTCCGCTCCGGGAGGGTTGCCATGGGGCGCAGTGTTGTAACATGTCGCGTCGCTACACTCAACCCGCAGGGGGGCGTCCGCCATGTCGCCGCGCCAGAACGTTTCGCCGCAGACGCTCGCGCTCAGCCAGTACATCGCAGGCGCCGCGCGCAAGGCGCCGCCGCGCGAAGTCGTCGCGCGCGTGAAGATTCATCTCGTCGATACATTCGCGGCAATGATCTCCGGCTCTCGACTGGCGCCCGGTCAGACCGCGCTCGCGTACGTGCGCACGCTCGGTGGCCGACCGGAAGCAGGACTCGTCGGCACGCGGGTCGCGGCCCCGGCGGCCCACGCCGCGCTCGCGAACGGCATGTTCGGGCACGCGGACGAGACCGACGACACGCATCCGCCCTCGCTCACGCATCCGGGCACGAGCGTCGTGCCGGCCGCCCTCGCCATCGGAGAACGCAACCGCCTTCCCGGCAAGGCGGTGCTGCGCGCGATCATCTTGGGCTACGACATCTGCGCGCGGCTGCTGCTCGCGCTGCGGCCGATGCCCTTTCTGCGCGCGGGCCATCACGCCGGCGCCTTCGGCCAGCTCTTCGGCGCCGCCGCCGCCGCGGGGGCGCTGCTCAAGCTCGACCCGCAGCGGGTGCGCTACATGCTCTCGTACGCCGCCGAGCAGGCCTCGGGCCTCTACACCATGTTCCGCGATCCCGAGCATATCGAGAAAGCGTACGCCATGGGCGGCATGCCGGCGCACAACGGCACGCAGGCCGCGCTCATGGCGGCACACGGCTTCACCGGGGTCGAAGACGTGTTTTCCGGCGAGCGCGATTTTTTCTATACCTTCGTCAAGGACGACGCGGATCGCGAAGCGCTCACGCGGGGGCTCGGGCAGGACTTCGAGATCATGCGCGCCGCGATCAAGCGCTGGCCGGTCGGCGGGCCGATCCAGGGACCGCTCCACGTCTTGCGCGATCTCATGGAGGCGCACCGCTTCGCGCCCGATGACGTCGTGGAGCTTATTGCGCGAATGCCGGACAAGGAGCTCGAGATCGTCAACAACCGCGACATGCCCGACATTTCGGTGCAGCATCTCCTCGCCGTGATGCTGCTCGACGGTACCGTGACGTTCGCCTCGGCGCACGACTTCAAGCGCATGCGCGATCCGCGCGTCCTGAAACTGCGTGAACGCATTCGCACGGTGGGCGAAGCCGACCTCACCGATGCGCTACGCCGCTGGCGCTGCGTGATGGAGATCAAACTGAAGGACGGTCGGATGCTCAACCATCAAACGCTGGCGGCGAAAGGCAGCTTCGAAAACCCGCTCACGCGCGAAGAGGAGGAAGAAAAGGCGCGCGACCTGATTGCGCCGATTCTTGGCCGGCATCGCACCGTAGAGCTGCTTGCCGCGCTGTGGAACTTCGATCAGCTCGAAGACGTGCGAACGCTCCGCCGTCTCTATTCACGCTGAGGCAGGAGTCGCTGCACCTGAGCAGGCGCGGCTCGATCAAGACGCCGACGATCCCTTCTGCTACTCAAGCTTTACGCCCGCGCGCTTCACCACGTCGGCCCAGCGAGCGGCTTCCTTCCGGATATGGGCCGCAAATTCGTCCGCGGTGCCGCCGACCACTTCGAGACCCTGAAACCGGAGCTTCTCGATCACCGTCGAGCTCGCAAGAACGGCGTTGAGCGCCTGGTTGAGCCGCGCGAGGATCGGCCGCGGCACGCCCGCCGGCACGATCACGCCCGCCCACGCGACGACATCGAAACCCTCGACGCCCGCCTCCGCGACGGTCGGAAGGTCGGGAAAAGACGCCACGCGCTTCCCGCTCGTCACCGCAAGCCCGCGGACTTTGCCGGCCCTGACATGCGGGCCGATGGAATTGATGTTGTCGAACATGAGGTGCACGCGTCCCGCGGTGAGATCGACGATCGCCGCGGCGGCGGCCTTGAACGGCACGTGGACCATTTTCGTCCCGGTGCGCAACTGGAAGAGCTCGCCACTCAGATGGATGCTGGTGCCGCTGCCGGTGGAAGCGTAGAAAAGCTGCCCCGGATTCTTCTTCGCATGCGCGATCAGCTCGCTCACCGACTTCACCGGCAGCGACTGCGTCACGCCGAGGAGGTTGGGCGTGAAATACATCTGCGCGACCGGCAGCACGTCGCGGTCGAGGTTGTACGGAAGCTTGAGGACGCTGCGGTTGATGCCGAGGGTCGCGATGTTGCCGTGGCCGATGGTGTAGCCGTCGGGCGTTGCCTTTACGATCAGCTCGGTTCCGATGGCGCCGCTCGCGCCCGGGCGATTGTCCACGACGATCTGCTGCCCCAGCACCTTGCCGAGCTCCGCCATCACCACGCGCGCCGCGGTGTCGGGGCCGCCGCCCGCGGCGGAGGGGATGATGTAGCGGATGGGGCGCTCGGGATACGCAGCGAGCGCACTTCCCGCGCCAAGCCATGCGGCGACGAACATCACGATACGCCGTACCCTCATTTCCCCTCCTTTATTCTCCTATTCTCCTAGTGAAGCGCGCGGCGCACGTTCCGATCACGGCGCGCGTAATCCCAAAACGCAAGCGGCGAGGAACGCAGCCCACGCCCTGCCGGAATACGACGCCATCATCACACTCCTCCTCCCGCCTCGCCTCGACGGTTCGGACTGCCGCTGCGGGAGCGGCGCTTCCGCAGTCCCGCTTACCCGAGTGCCGTGTGAATCCAGTCGTAGCGCCTGCCCGCGCGCTCCACGATCGATTCCACGTCTTCTTCGAGTATGTAACAGGCCTCGACCAGCGACCGCGCGCGCTCGCGCACGTGCCGCAGATAGTCGGCGCGCGTGGCATAGCGTTCTTCGATCGACAACCGCGGATCGCCGCCCGCCTCGCGCTCGGCGCGCGTCCGCGCGAAAGCGAGCGTCGAGCCCATCATCTGCATGAGGTCCCCGGGCGCGCCCTGCTCCGGATGGCGCGGGTTCCAGCCGGTGAATGTCGCGAGCGGCGAGAGCAGCTCGGGCGGGCGGATGCCTGCGACTTCGTTGCCGTCGGCGTCGAGCGCCGGCACGAAGGTCGGATAGTCCTCGCCTGCGTTCGGGGGAAGCATGCCTGCGATGCCGCGCTCGATGTCCGGGCCGAAATCGAGCCGCGCCGGATGCACCAGGCGATCGGGGAAACGCACGCCCGGTATGCGCCGGAAGAATGAGGCCAGCGATTCGCCGCGCACCGCGCTGCCGTCGCCAAGCCGCGGATAGGCGCTCGGCGGCGGCTCGACGCCCTCGCGCACCCAGCGGTCGAGATTCGCGAGCGCCGCGCGCAGCAGCGGCGCGTAATCGACCACATTGAAGCGGTGGATGCCGCGCCCGCCGGTGTTGGGATCGGCCTCGAGCGGCGGCAGCGCACCGGGCGTGTGCTGCGTTCCGGCGAGCAGATAGATGCGCACGCCCGCGGGCGGCTCGACATCCGTCTTGCCTTCCACATCAGTATGGATGAGTGAACAGTCCCCGCGCCAGTACTCGGCCGAGGAATTGGTGAGCATCACTTTCGGCACGCGCCCGCGCTCGGCGAGACGCCGGAGCAGGCCGTCGCGCGCGCCGGTCACCGGATCGACCTGCACGCCGGCCGTGAACGGGAAGAGGCTGCCCACGGCGCGCGTCGCATTGAGCGAGGGCTGGCCGAAGCGCAGGTTGAATTCCCCACGACGCGCGCCGGCGACGTGCGGCATCACCGCTTCGAACACCGTGCGCCCCGCTTCGTCCTCGTTCAAGCCGAGGTAGAGCATGTGACGGAGAAAGCGCCCGCTCTGCGAGACCCCGAACGCATAGGCGCGTTCAAGCTGCACCGCACAGGGGTTCCCGTCCTGCGCCGGCGCGAACCGCAGCCAGGCGGCCACATCCAGCACGGCGAGGAAACCGAGTCCCACCACCGGCGGATTGCCGGCGCGATAGACGAACTCGTAGATGTGTCCCGGCTTGAAGCCGCCGGCGAGGTGCAGATGGCGCGGGTCGGTGACGAGGTCGCCGCGCTCGCGCCGCGCGAAGCGCCACGCCGTGCGCGGGATCACTTCCGCGGGTGCGCCGCCGTGTGCGCGCACCGTGAGCTTTGCGTCGGGATCGTTGACATCGGCGGCCGGATACGGCTCGTGATAGCGGTCGGCGAGCGGCAGCGAATCGGTCGCCGTATTGGGACGCAGTTGGCAGCGCACTAGACCGCTCACGCCCTGCGCGGCCGGCGCGCTCAAGGCCATGAGTCCGTCGCGCCGCGGCACGTCGTGCTGCCAGCCGCACCACGCGACGGTATAGCCCTGGCGCAGCAGAAAGCCGTTGCCGAAGTCCTCGCGCGTCGTCGGGTCCGGCGTGCGAATCGTGCTGTTGAACATGCCCAGCGCGACTTTTCGTCCGCGGTTCGGCACATCGAGGAGCAGCGTGCGCCGGCCGCGCGCGGGATCGACCGGGCGCAACAGATAGAAATCGGCCCACGACTCGACCAGCCCGCGCGCGTTGCGCGGCGCGCGGTCGAGATCGGTGATGTCGCGATTGCGGGGATGCGCCGGATCGTGGGCGAAGCGGATGATGCCGGCGACCTTTTCATAGGCCCCGCTCGCGCCGAAGGGCTCCCCATCGAGCACGAGCGCGCGTTGCTGTATCTCGAGCGCGGTTACCGCCATGAAACACCTCCATTGCGACGGACGCCTTGCATATTGTGCACCAACTGGCGGGTGGCCGCGCCGCGCTCTCGGGGGTTTCAGCTTACTGTGGCTCGACGCCGGCTGCCTTGGCGGCCTTGGCCCCCGCGGTCCTCCCTCGCGTCGTGTGTTTGCAGCACGTCTCACCACCCCGCCGACACAGTCGGCACCCCTCCTCATCGGAGGAGGGGAAAGCGATTGCGGTCACTCCGGCTTGATGTTGGCGCTGCGGATCACGTCCGCCCACATCGCAGTTTCGGTGCGGATGCGCTCGATGAGCTGTTGCGGCGTGCCCGTCTCGGGTTCGAGCCCCTGCCGCGACATCGCCTGCTGCACCTCGGGCACCGCGACGGCTTTCACCGCTTCGTCGCGCAGGCGGCGCACGACCGCGGCAGGTGTCTTCGCGGGCACGAGAAACGCGTACCACGACGTTACGTCGAATCCGGGAAAGCCGGCCTCCGCGAGCGTAGGTAATTCCGGCGCGACCTTCGAGCGCTTCGCGCCCGTCGTGGCGAGCGCCCGGAGCTTGCCGGCCTTGACGTGCGGCATCGATGACGCGACGCTGCCGAAGATCACCTGCGCCTCACCTGCGAGCACCGCCGCAGCGGCAGGCCCGCCGCCCTTGTACGGAAGATGCACCATGTCGATGCCGGCGCGCTTCTTGAAAAGCTCGGCCGCGAGGTGCAGCGGGCTGCCGACACCGGCGGACGCATAATTGAGCGCCCTGGGCTTCTGTTTCGCGAGCGCGATCAGCTCCTGCACGCTTCCCGCTTTCACCGTGGGATGGAGCACCAATATGTACTGTGCGGTGGCGAGCAGCGTCACCGGCTCGAAACTGCGCTCCGCGCTCCAGCGCAGCTTGTAGAGGTTCGGGTTGACGGTGAGCACCGTGCTGAACCCCATGAAGACGGTGTGCCCGTCCGGCGCGGCATCCGCGACGATCTCGGCGGCGAGGTTACCCGCCGCGCCGCCGCGATTGTCCACGACCCAGGTTTGCCCCAGTGCGTCGCTCAGTTTGGGCGCAATGATGCGCGAGAGCGTGTCCGCGCCGCCGCCTGCGGCGAACGGCACCACGAGCCGCACCGGTCGCGAGGGATAATCCGCGGCGGAAGCCTGAAATCCCGGCAGCGCGTACGCGAGCACCGTCGCGCACAGCATCCATTTTCGTTTGTTTGTCATCGCCCCCTCCTTCTTACCGTTACCCCGGACCGGGCAGCGTAAGTCGAACGATTTCACCCGCATCTTCGAGCGTTTCCACCCGCCACAGCGTCTCGAGCAGCCGATCCGTTGCGCGCGGCGCGAGCACATCGCGCGCGAGCGTCCGGAATTTGTGCTCGAGCTCCGACTCCGACATCGGATTGCGGTAGTGACCCCGGTGGTACTCGACCACCGCGGTATGCCGCGCGCCCGACCGCGTCGTCAGCGTGAGCGTGCACAGCATCGCGTGTGGCATGCGGCGGTCGGCCTCCTCGGAGGCCCGCGCTTTAACGCGGCGCGTGAGCGCGCGGATCGCCGGATCGTGCAGATACGCAGCGTCGAAATGCCGCGCTTCCACCGTGCCGTGGATGAGCGCGACCGCGACCGTATACGGCATGCTGTGGTCGGCGGTCTCGCGCGTCTCCGGCGCCCATTTATCGGGGTCGCCGGCCATCAGGCGGATGGCGGTGCTCACGGTTTCGATCTCGACTTCGGCGATCTCTTCCGGCGAGGAGATCTTTTCGCGCACCGCGAGCGCCGCCTCGACCACCGTCTGTGAATACTGGCCGAGCGGGAAGCGCTTGATGCTGCACTCCATGATTTTGAACGGGTGCTCGCGCCCGCCGAGCGCAGGCAGCGCAAAGGGCTTACGGGTGACGGCCTTGAAGTAGCCGCCCACGCCCTCGAAGATCGGCGCGGGGCCGGTCATGCCGCGCTCCGCGAGCAGCGCCGCAAACACCGCGTTGCGGCTCGCGTTGGCGTAGGCGCAGCCCTTCCACATCGAGACGTGGCCGATGCGCGTCTGATAGAGCGCGATGTTGGGCGCGATGCCCAGGTTGAACGCCGCGGCCATCTTGTGCTCGGGCAATCCCAGCAGTTTCGCGGCCGCCGCAGTGCTCGCGATGCCGCCCACCGTCACGTGATCCCAGCCGAGCGGCTTGAGATCCGCCGCGTCGCAGATGCGGCAGAACACCTCGTAGGCGAGCACGGTGGCGACGATCGCGTCCCTGCCGCTCCTCTGCTTCCATTCGGAGAGCGTCAGCACCGGCGCGATACTATCGCTGGGATGTCCCGACTCGCCGGTGCTGGTATAGCCGTCGTTGAAATCGAGATAGCGGATCATCACCCCGTTCGCGAAGGTCGCGAGGTCGGGGCTCGTGCCCTCGCCGCTCACCATTACACGCGCAGGAGGGCGGCCGGTCACCGCGCCCGCAATCTCGCGCGCGATGCGGGCCGGCCCGGAGGTCGAACCGCCGAGCGCGCAGCCCACCGTATCGACGATGAGCCGCTTCGCCTGCCCGACCACCTCGCCCGGCAAGTCCTCGTAGCGCAGCGCCGCGGCGTACGCGCTCAACTGCTCGACGAGGGTCGTCATGGCGTTCTGGCTTTCGAGTTGTTTGTACGATGTTACATCACGGCGCTCGGACGGCGACAGGATGGCGCGTCGCAATTGCGCAACACGCGGTTTTGCGCGGCGTTGACCGGTATAATCCGCCGCGAATTCCTTCAGCAGCAACGGATGCCAGGCAACCTCATTCGCCCCCGCACATGGTGGCGACGCCCGACCACGATCCTCGTGGCAGGGACGATACTCGCAGCAGCGGCTGCGCTTCTTCTGGTCGTCCACGAAACGCAGTCCTCGACGCTCCAGTCGCGCTACTTCTCGTCGGTCGCATCGGAAGTGAAGTTCTGGCTCGAAGACGGCCCGAGCCCCGCGATCCGCTTCCCGCGGAAAGGCCCGTACGACCAGCGCCTGGGCTACAGCGAGCTGCCGTCGTTTCTCGAAAAGCTGCAGGCGAAGGGCTATCGCATCGAGCGCCAGGCGCGGCACTCGCACGCGTTGCGCGAGCTGTTCGAAGACGGTTACTTCCCGCCCTATCCCGAAAAAAGCCAGGCGGGCCTGCGCGTGCTCGACTGCCGGGGCGAGCCGATCTTCGTGTCGAATCATCCCGAGCACGTCTATGCGAATTTCCAGGAAATTCCGGGCGTCGTCGTCAACACGCTGCTCTTCATCGAGAACCGCGAGCTGCTGGAGCCCGATCATCCGACCCGCAATCCCGCGGTGGAATGGGGCCGCTTCGCGAAGGCGATCTTCGAGCAGAGCATCAAGCTGTTCGATTCCGACTACGATGCACCCGGGGGCAGCACGCTCGCCACGCAGATCGAGAAGTACCGCCACTCGCCCGGCGGCATCACCGCCAGCATCCAGGAGAAATTCCGCCAGATGATGTCGGCGTCGCTGCGCGCCTACTCGCGGGGGCCGGACACGACCGAGCGCCGCCGCCAGATCGTGGTCGATTATCTCAACACCGTGCCGCTCGCCGCGGCGCCGGCCTACGGCGAAGTGAATGGCCTCGGCGACGGGCTGTGGGCGTGGTACGCCGCGGACTTCAAGACCGTGAACGCGCTGCTCAGGCAGCCGCCCGGCGGCGCGGATCTCGCCGAGCAGGGCCGCGCTTACCGCCAGGTGCTGAGCCTGCTGATCTCGCAGCGCCGGCCTTCCTACTATCTGGGGCCCGGGCGCGAATCGCTCGCGCAACTCACCGACAGTTACCTGCGGATCCTGGCGAACGCCGGCATGATTTCACCCCGGCTCCGCGATGCCGCGCTCGCTGCGAAACTTTCCTTCCGCGACGAGTCGGCGGTGCCCGCCGCCACCGACGTGCGCTCGTGGAAAGCGGCCAACGCGGTGCGCACGCGGCTTCTCGCGCTGCTCGAGACGCCGCGCCTCTACGACATCGACCGGCTCGATCTCACCGCGCGCAGCACGTTCGATGCGGAACTGCAGGACAAGGTGACGGCAACGCTCAAGCAGCTCCGCGATCCCGAGTACGCGAAGGCGGCGAAGCTCCGCGAGCCGCGGCTGCTCGCCGGCGCCGATCCGTCGAACGTGCTCTACAGCTTCACGCTCTACGAGCGCGGCGAGGACGCGAACCTCGTGCGCGTGCAGACCGACAACTTCAATCAGCCCTTCGACATCAACGAGGGGACCAAGCTCGAATTGGGCTCCACGGCGAAACTGCGCGCGCTTACGACCTATCTCGAGGTCATCGCCGCGCTGCACGAGCGCTACAGCGGGATGGAGCGCGACGCGCTCAGCAAGACGCCGGTCGGGCAGCGCGACCGCCTCACGCGCTGGGTCGTCGATTACCTGCTGAAAGCGCCCGAAGCCAAGCTCGCGGACATGCTGGAGGCGGCGATGGAGCGGCGCTACTCCGCGAGCCCGACGGAGCAGTTCTTCACCGGCGGCGGCGTGCACACCTTCGCCAACTTCAAGCGCGAGGAGAACACCACCGTGCCTACGGTGCGCGAAGCGCTGCGCGACTCGGTGAACCTCGTCTTCATCCGCCTCATGCGCGACATCGTCGATCACTATATGTACCGCGAGCCGGATTCCCCCGCCCGCGTGCTCGAAGACCCGCGCAATCCGCGGCGCGCCGACTACCTCGCGCGCTTCGCCGATCAGGAAGGGCGCGAATTCGTGCGCCGCTTCTATCGCAAGTACCGCGACCTCCCGCCGGAGCAGGCGCTCGAGACGCTGCTGCAGGGCGTGCGCCCCACACCGGTGCGGCTCGCGGTCATCTTCCGGACCGTGATGCCGGACGCGAAGCCGGAGGCGTTCGCCGAGTTTCTCAGGGCGCATCTCCCTGCCTCGCGCCTCTCGGACAGGGAAATCAGGACCCTCTATGAGCGCTACGGCGTCGATCGTTACTCGCTCGCCGACCGGGGTTACCTCGCGCGCGTGCACCCGCTCGAGCTGTGGCTCGTCGCGTACCTGAGGCGTCAACCGAAGTCCGGCCTGCTCGAGACCATCGCCGCGAGCCGCGACGAACGGCAGGAAGTGTACGCGTGGCTCTTCAAGACGCATCAGAAGAACGCGCAGGACATTCGCATCCGCGCGCTGCTGGAAGTGGAAGCGTTCGTCGAGATCCATCGCCACTGGCGCCGCCTCGGTTATCCCTTCGAGTCGCTCGTGCCGTCGCTCGCGACCGCGATCGGCGTGTCGGGCGACCGCCCGGCGGCGCTCGCCGAGCTGATCGGCATCATCGCGAGCGGCGGCATGCGCTATCCCACGGTGCGCATGGAAGACCTGCACTTCGCCGCCGCGACACCGTACGAGACGTATCTCAAGCGCGCGCCGGCGAGCGCCGAACAGGTCATGAAGCCGGAAATCGCCGCGACGCTCAGGCGCGCGCTCGCGAGCGTCGTCGAGGCCAGCACCGCGCGCCGTCTGAAGGGCGCGTTCACGATACCGGGCAAAATGGATTTGTCGGTCGGCGGCAAGACCGGGACCGGCGACAACCGCTTCAACGTCTATGGGTCGGGCGGACGGCTGCTCGAATCGCGCGCGGTCAACCGCACCGCCACCTTCGTCTTCTTCATCGGCGAGCGGCACTTCGGCGTGATCACCGCCTACGTGCCCGGTTCGCTCGCCGACAAGTACGAGTTCACGAGCGGCCTGCCGGTGCAGATCCTCAAGATCATGGCGCCGCAGCTCTTACCCTATCTCGATCCCGCCGGCACCGCGAGCTGCGGCGCCACCACCCCGCCGCGCGGTGCGCGGCACCCCTCCTCATCGGAGGAGGGGAAGAAAGGACTCGGCACTCCCCTCCTCCGATGAGGAGGGGTGGATGCGAAGCAGACGGGGTGGTCAGCGCGGCACGCCCGCTTCTCCGAGATCCCAGAAGATGCCGGTCATGACCTGCAGCCCCTCGCGCAGGATGGGCGCCAGCACGTGCTCGTTCGGCGCGTGCTGCGAGCAGCCGGGATACGAATGCGGCACCCACAGCGTCGGCAGCCCCAGCACCTCCGAGAAGCAGTCGTTCGGCAGCGATCCACCGAGGTTGGGCAGGATGGCGGGCTTGACGCCGGTCGTGCGCTGAATCGAGTCCGCGGCCCACCTGACCCACGGGTGATCCGGATCGAGCCGCGTCGCCTGCATGAAGAACTTGCGCGCCATCTCGATTTTCACCATGTCGTAGCCGTTTTGATCGAGGTGACGCCTGAGCACGGGAATGAAGGTGTCGGGATCGCTGCCAACGACGAAACGGATCTGGCACGTCGCGGTGGCCTTCCCCGGAATGGCGTTGACGGGATTCTCGGGATTGCCGGTGCGGAAGGCGAGGATCTCGAAGGTATTCCACGCGTAGACCTTCTCGGCCGGTGTCAGTCCCGGCTCGCCCCACCACTCGTCGATCGAAGGCTCGCCCTCCTCCGGCTCGGGGGCGCAATCGCGCAGCACCGCGCGGATGTTCCCGGGGATCTGCGTCGGCAGCAGCTCGCGCACCAGCACTTTGCCTTCGCGGCTCACGATGCTCGCAAGCGCGTGCGCGAGGATCACGCCGGGATTGGCAAGCAGCCCGCCCCAGTTGCCCGAGTGATGCGCGCCCTCGCGCAGCTCGACGGTGAAGTTGAGATTCACCGCGCCGCGCGAACCCATGTAGAGCGTGGGCCGCCGCGCCGAGACGCGCGGCCCGTCGGAGGCGATGAAAACATCCGCCCTGAGCTTCTCGCGATGCTGCTCGCAGAACGCGCGCAGCCCCGGCGAGCTCAGCTCTTCGCCGGTCTCCAGCATGAACTTCGCGTTGAATCCGAGGCGACCGCGTTCGGCGATCACCGTCTCGAGCGCCGCCATGTTGATCGAGTGCTGCGCCTTGTTGTCGGCGGACCCGCGCCCGTAGTAGCGCTCGCCCTCCTGCTTGAGCGTCCAGGGCGAGAGTCCCTCGCGCCACTGCTCCGCGAGCCCGCGTATGACGTCGCCGTGCCCGTACGACAGGACCGTGGGAAGGCTCGGGTCCTCGATGCGCTCGGCGACGAGGATCGGCCCCACGCCCTCGACCGGGTTCGGCAGGATTTCCACCTTGAACCCCATGCGCTCGAAGGCCGGCGCGATCTCCTGCTTGAGATAGACGTCCATGTACGGACGGCTCTCGGGTATCTGGCTTTCGGTGCGGATCGCGACGCGGCGCGCCAGATCTTCGATGAAGCGGCCCTCATCGTAATGTCGTGTCGCACGTGAAATCGCGGATTCTCGTGTCACGTTGGCCTCCGTCCTGTCGTTTCCTGAGCCATCTTTCTGTTGCACGTACCGTCATCCCGCCGGAAGCCGCACCATCGTCATCCCGGCGACACCCGCACCATCGTCGTCCCGGCGAAAGCCACACCCTTCGTCATCCCGGCGAAAGCCACACCGTCGTCATCCCGGCGAAAGCCACACCGTCGTCATCCCGGCGAAAGCCACACCGTCGTCATCCCGGCGAAAGCCACACCGTCGTCATCCCGGCGAAAGCCGGGATCCCGGAAACTGGATTCCGGATCACTGTCCGGAATGACGCCTACCCGGATCACTGTCCGGAATGACGCCCACCCGGATCGCTGTCCGGAATGACGCCTACCCGGATCACTGTCCGGAATGACGCTCGCCCGGATCACTGTCCGGAATGGCGAGCGCTATTCAGATCGCGCCGTCGGCCTCGAGCGCCGCGATCTCGCCCGCATCGTAACCGAGCTCGCGCAGGATGCGCTCGCTGTGCTCGCCCACCGCCGGGATCGGGTCCATGCGCACTTCGACGCCCGCAAACGACGCGGGCGGCAGCGGAGCCGGAATCCGTCCCACCGGAGAATCCACCTCGCGCCAGCGCTCCCGCGCCTTGAGCTGCGGATGATTCCACACCTCTTCGGGCGTGTTCATGCGCGCGTTCGCGATACCCGCGGCATCGAGCTTTTCGATGACCTGCGCGACCGTCATTCCCGCGAACACCTCTTCGATCAACGCGACCACTTCCCCGCGCGCCGCCGTGCGCTTGGTATTGCTGTCGTAACGCGGATCGCGCGCGAGCTGCGGCTGCCCCAGCACCTTGTCGCAGAACGTTGCCCACTCGCGCTCGTTCTGGATGCCGAGGATCACGCTGCCGTCGGCTGCACGGAATTTGCCATAGGGAACGATCGTCGCGTGGTCCGGGCCGCTCCTCTGCGGTGCGCGGCCGCCGAAGTGCGTGTAGTAGAGCGGATGCATCATCCACTCCACCGTCGCTTCGAACATCGTCACTTCGATGCGCGTGCCTTTGCCGGTCCGCTCGCGCTGGTAGAGCGCTGCGAGGACTGCGGAATACGCGTGCAATCCGGTTCCGATATCGGTGAGCGAGACGCCGACCTTCGAGGGCGCGTCCGGCGTGCCCGTCACCGCGACGATGCCGGCCTCGCTCTGCACCAGCAGGTCGTAGGCTTTCTTGCTCGCGTACGGGCCGGCGTCGCCGTAACCGGAGATGTCGCAGACGATGAGGCGCGGGTGTCGTGCGAGCAGTTCCTCTGCCCCGAGCCCGAGGCGCCGCGCCGCGCCGGGTGCCAGGTTCTGGATGAAGACATCGGCGCGCTCGATGAGCCGCGCGAGAATGTCACAAGCCTCGGCGTGCTTCACGTCGAGCGCCAGACTCTCTTTCGAGCGGTTGAGCCACGCGAAGTATGCGGACAACCCCTTAACGGCGTGATCGTAATCGCGCGCGAAATCGCCGACTTTCGGGCGCTCGATCTTGATCACGCGCGCGCCGAGGTCCGCGAGCTGGCGCGAACAGAACGGCGCGGCGACCGCCTGCTCGAGCGAAACGACCGTAATGCCGTCCAGAGGTCGCATGCTATCGAACAACGCGGGAGAGGGGCGAGGGCGTGGCGGCGTCGATCATCATGACGACGCTCGCTAGAACGAGCGCGGGAGGCCGAGCACGTGCTCGCCGATATACGAGAGGATCAGGTTGGTCGAGATCGGCGCGACCTGATAGAGCCTGGTCTCGCGGAACTTGCGCTCGACATCGTACTCCGCGGCGAAGCCGAAGCCGCCGTACGTCTGCAGGCACACGTTCGCTGCCTCCCATGAAGCGTCGGCGGCCAGCAGCTTAGCCATGTTCGCCTCCGCCCCGCACGGCTTTTTCTCGTCGAACAGCCCCGCCGCCTTGTAGCGCATGAGATTCGCCGCCTCGACGTTCACGTACGCACGCGCGATGGGAAACTGGATGCCCTGGTTTCTTCCGATCGGTCGGTCGAACACCACGCGCTCGCGCGCGTAGTGCGACGCGCGATCGATGAACCAGTAGCCGTCGCCGATGCACTCGGCGGCGATCAGGATGCGCTCGGCGTTGAGTCCGTCGAGAATGTAGCGGAAGCCCTTCCCTTCCTCACCGATCAGGTTTTCCGCCGGTATCTCGAGATTGTCGAAGAAGACTTCGTTCGTCTCGTGATTCACCATGTTGCGGATCGGCCGGATCGTCATGCCTTTCTTCAGCGCGTCGCGCAGGTCGACGATGAAGATCGACATGCCCTCCGACTTCTTCTTCACCTCGGCGAGCGGAGTCGTGCGCGCGAGCAGTATCATCAGCTCGGAGTGCTGCACGCGCGAGGTCCAGACCTTCTGGCCGTTCACGACGTAGCGGTCGCCCTTGCGCACGGCAACGGTCTTGATCTTGGACGTGTCGGTGCCCGCGCTCGGCTCGGTGACGCCCATCGACTGCAGGCGCAATTCGCCGCTTGCGATCTTCGGAAGGTACTTGCGCTTCTGCTCTTCCGAACCGTGCCTCAGGAGCGTACCCATGTTGTACATCTGCCCGTGGCACGCGCCGGAATTGCCCCCGGAACGGTTGATCTCCTCCATGATGACGGACGCGGCGCTGAGCGAGAGCCCCGAGCCGCCGTACTCATCCGGTATCAGCGCCGACAGCCAGCCGGCCTGGGTCAGCGCGTTGACGAAGTCATCGGGATAGCCGCGCGCTTCGTCCACTTTCTGCCAGTAGGCGCTGTCGAACTGACTGCACAGGGCGCGCACGCCTTCGCGCAGTTCGGCGTGGGTGTCGGAGGGATGATTCATGGCGGATACCGGCGGAGAGACGGGGCGATTATAGCGCGCGAGCCCGCGGCCAGGGCGGCGGGCATTGTCGCGAAAGCGGTTAGGCACCACAATACGCGCTCGATCCGTCGAACCATCCACACCAGGGACACACAACGATGAAAAACACGACCCGTGCCGCGGCCGCTCCCGCGCGTGCCGCCGCCGCACCGACCGCTCTCGGCGTTTCGTGGCCGGACGAGATTCACGACGTTCTCGCAGAGCAGGGCATCCGTCAGGTGGCTTATGTGCCCGACTCGGGTCATGCGCGCCTGATCGAGCTCACGCGCTCCGACCGCGCGATGCGCGCGGTCCCGCTCACCACCGAAGAGGAAGGCGTCGCGCTCGCCGTCGGCGCGTGGCTCGGCGGCGAGAAAAGCGTGCTGCTGCTGCAGTCGAGCGGCGTCGGAAATTGCATCAACATGCTCGGCACGATCGAGGAGTGCCGCGTGCCGCTCCTCATGCTGGTGACGATGCGCGGCGAATGGGGCGAATTCAATCCGTGGCAGGTGCCGATGTCGCAGGGCACCGCGCCGTCGCTGACCACGATGGGCGTGGTCGTGCGCACGGTGGACGATCCGCACGATGTCGCGGTCACCGTCGCCGCCGCCGCACGGCTTGCGTTCAATACCTCGCGCGCGGTCGCGGTTCTGATCGGCCAGCGCGTGATCGGCGCGAAGGAGTTCCGCAAATGAAACACGTCAAACCCACGCTGGACCGTCGCGCGCGGACAGCGGAAATCCTCAAGCAGCGCGGCAAGACGCTGATTGTTGCGGGCCTCGGCGCACCGTGCTGGGACATCGCCGCCGCGGGCGATGATCCGCTCAATTTCTACGCATGGGGCGGCATGGGCGGCACGTGCATGATCGGCCTCGGGCTCGCGCTCGCGCAACCGTCGCGGCGCGTGCTCGTCATCACCGGCGACGGCGACATGCTGATGGGGCTCGGCTCTCTCGCCACGATCGCGGCGCAGCGCCCGAAGAACCTCGCGATCCTGGTGCAGGACAACGAGCACTACGGCGAGACCGGCATGCAGATCACCCACACGCGTCTCGGCGTGGACCTCGCGGGCATGGCGAAAGCGGCGGGCTTCGCCTCCACCGGCACCATCCATACCGAGGCTCAGCTCAGGACGTGGATACCGAAACTGTATAAACAGCCGGGCCCTGTATTCGCGGTCATGAAGGTGAAGGCCGATCGCGCGCCGATGGTGCTGCCGCCGCGTGACGGCACGGTGCTCAAGAACCGCTTCCGCCACGCGCTGCTCGGCGACGCCGCTTTCAGTTGATCATCTTCCCTTTTCCCGGTTTCGGGAAAGGACCAGGTGAGGGCATGAGCACGGCCAACGCAATTCCGGCGCGATACCAGATGTACATCGGCGGCGAGTGGGTGGACGCCGCGAGCGGTGCGCACTTCGAAAGCGAGAATCCTTATACCGGCAGGCCGTGGGCGCTCATCCCGCGTGGCGGCGCGTCGGATGTCGATCGCGCGGTGCAGGCCGCAAGGAAGGCCTACACGAGCGGAGAGTGGCCGAAGCTGAACGCGTCCCGACGGGGCGCGCTGCTGCGCAAGCTCGGGGACCTGATCGGCGAGAAGTCGAAGTACCTCGCCGAGATCGAGGTGCGCGACAACGGCAAGCTCTATGCCGAGATGAGCGCGCAGACCGCCTACATGGCGCAGTGGTATTACTACTACGGCGGCCTCGCGGACAAGATCGAAGGCGCGGTCATCCCGACCGACAAACCCGACACGTTCAACTACACGCGCTACGAGCCGCTCGGCGTCGTCGCGGCGATCATTCCATGGAATTCGCCGCTCCTGCTGCTCGCGTGGAAGCTCGCCCCGGCGCTCGCTGCCGGCAATACGGTCGTGATCAAGCCGTCCGAGTACACCCCGGCTTCCGCGCTCGAGTTCATGAAATTGATCGAGCAGGCCGGATTCCCGCCCGGCGTCGTGAACGTGGTGACCGGATTCGGCGCCGAAGTCGGCATGCCGCTCGTCGAGCATCCGCAGGTGGCGAAGGTGGCGTTCACCGGCTCGGACGCGACCGGCCAGCGCATCTACGAAACCGCGGCCAAAGGACTGAAGCGCGTCACCATGGAGCTCGGCGGCAAGTCGCCCAACATCGTGTTCGACGACGCGCACCTCGACAACGCGGTGAAGGGCGTGATCTCCGGCATCTTCGCCGCGACGGGGCAAACTTGCATCGCGGGCTCGCGGCTGCTGGTGCAGCGCTCAATCCATGATCAATTCGTAGAGAGGCTCGTCGCCTTCGCCAGGACGGCGAAGATGGGCAACCCGATGGAGCTCACCACACAGGTCGGCCCAGTCACCAACCGGCCGCAGTTCGAGAAGATCCTCAAGTACATCGACATCGCGAAGGGCGAAGGCGCGACGGCTGTGCTGGGCGGGGCGCGTGCGACACGCCCCGAATGCGGCGAGGGCTGGTTCGTCGAGCCCACGATCTTCACCGGTGTGAAGAACGCCATGCGCATCGCGCAGGAAGAAGTGTTCGGCCCGGTGCTCGCGGTGATCCCGTTCGAGGACGAGGATGAAGCGGTCGCGATCGGCAACGATGTGGTCTTCGGCCTCGCCGCCGGCGTCTGGACCCAGAACATGCGGCGCGCCTTCCTCATGGCGGAGCGCCTGCAGGCGGGCACGGTGTGGGTCAACACCTACCGCGCCGTGAGCTATCTCTCGCCTTTCGGCGGCTACAAGAGGAGCGGCCTCGGACGCGAAAGCGGCCAGGAGATGATCAAGGAGTACCTGCAGGTGAAGAGCGTGTGGATCTCCACCGCCACCGAAGTGCCGAATCCTTTTATACTCCGTTGATTACCCCGTCACGCTTCGCGTGCCACCCCTCCTGATGTAGGAGTGGAAGATGTCTTTTCCCCTCCTCCGATGAGGAGGGGTGGCGCAGATGCGCCGGGGTGGTGAAAAAAAGGAAAGCACATGTATTTCAGCGAAGCGAAGCGCCTGACGATGGCGGGCGCGAAGAAGATGATGGAGACCGCGATCCGCATCGCCGAGCAGGAAAAGTTCGCCGTGACGGTCGCGATCGCCGACGCCGGCGGGCATCTGATGCTGCTCGAGCGCATGGACGGGGGGCGCTTCCATACGGTGCATTCGTCCACCACCAAGGCGGCGTGCGCGGCCTCCAACAAGCGGCCCACCACGGCGAAGGGGGCGGCCGCGCAGCCGCTCGACACGAGCCACGCGATCGGGCTTGCGCTCGCCGCGGGGCCGGAGCGCTGGACCGCGATGGAAGGCGGTTATCCGATCATCGTCGGGGGCGAGTGCATCGGCGGCATCGGCGTGAGCGGTGCCAACTGGGAGCTCGACGACCGCATCGCGCGCGAAGCGGTGGAATCCATCGGCGCCGGCTGGAAGATCGACGCAAGGTAAGAACAGGCCGAGGTCGATTTATCGATGGAAATCCGGCAAACCCGAGGACGGAGCCTGAGATCCGGGTCTGTCCCCGCTCGAAATTTCAGCCGGGCTCTTTTTTGGAGAGGAGAAGTTCCGCAATGGCATTCGCACCGGTAAGAGTCGCCTCGATCGGCATGGGATGGTGGTCGGACGTGCTCGCCGATGCCGTCAAACGCTCGGGGAAGCTCGAGATCGTCGCCTGTTACACCCGCTCACCCGACAAGCGCGACGCCTTCGCAAGGAAGTACGGATGCCGCGCCGTGACGAGCTACGAGGCGATCCTCGAAGACCGCTCGATCGAAGCGATCATCAACACAACGCCGAACAACGTCCACTGCGAGACGACGATCGCGGCGGCGAAGGCCGGAAAGCACGTCTTTCTGGACAAGCCGATCGCGAACACGGTTGCGGACGCGCGCAAGCTCACGCGTGCGTGCCGCGAGGCGGGCGTCGTGCTCGCGCTCGGCTACCAGCGCCGCAAGGAAAGCCACTTCCGGTGGGTCCGCAGGCAGATCGACGAGGGGAAGTTCGGAAAGCTCGTCAACGCCGAAGCCAACATCAGCCGCGATCGCCTCGGGCAGTTCGATCTGAACTCCTGGCGCTATACGGCCGAAGGCATGCCGGGCGGGGTCATGCTGCAGATCGGGATTCACTATACCGACGTTCTCGAATATCTCATGGGGCCGATCAAGGCGGTGTGCGGAAGCCTCGCGCAACTCGTGCTGCCCGGGGAGAATCCCGACGTCGCGAGCCTCATCCTCGAGCACGAGAACGGGGCGCGTTCGACGCTCAACGCGTGCTATGCATCGGCGTCCGAGTATTACCTCGTGAACATCTACGGCAAGGAAGCGACCGCATACTACGATCTGCACAACGGACTGCGCGTGCTCAAGCGCGGCACGACCCGCGCCGATCCCGTGCCGTGCGCGAAGAACGACACGATTGCCGAGGAGCTGGAAGAATTCGCGCGTGCCGTGCGGGGAGACGGCCAGCCGGAGATGGATGGCGAGAAGGCGACGGCATCGCTCGCGGTCCTGCTCGCGGGCATCAAGTCCGCGCGCGAGGGACGCCGCGTCGAGCTCGCCGAAATTCTGGCATAGACAAAAAGCACCATCCCCTCCTCCGGCGAGGAGGGGTGGCGCGAAAGCGCCGGGGTGGTCGATGAGGAGGGGTGGCACCGAAGGTGACGGAGTGGTGAATACGACCGAGGAGGAGACCGAATGAACTCGTGGATGCATCTTCTGAAGGCCGCATGCGCTTCATTCATCGTCGCTGCGGGAATGGCGATGGCGCAGGACGTGCCGTTTCCGAAAAAAGGCGCGATCGAGATGACGGTGCTCTTTCCCGCCGGAACGTCGGCCGACGTGACCGCGCGCGCGCTCTCCGCCGGCATGGCAAAACAGCTCGGTGTGAACGTGAACGTCGTCAACCGCCCGGGCGCGGGCGGCGCGATCGGCTACAAGCACGTCGCCGCGCAGAAGCCCGACGGTTACTCGGTCGTGTGGAACTCGAACTCGATCTCCACCACGTTCCATTCGGGGCAACTGCCGTTCGACTACCGCAATTTCGATCCGGTCGCTCGTGCGCTGGTGGAGTCGGTGGTGGTGGCGGTGCGCGCCGACGCGAAATGGAAGACGCTGAAGGAGCTGGTCGCCGATGCGAAGTCGCGTCCCGGTCAGATCACCGTCGCCAATTCCGGTATCGGCAGCCATACGCATCTGAGCGGCGTGGCCCTTTTCAAATCCGCCGACGCCCCGGTGACCGACGTTCCCTACGCCGCCGCGCAGATCGTTCCCAGTCTCATGGGCGGACACGTCGATGTCGTCATCCAGTTTCCCGGCGCGCTGGCAGGCAACGTGAGCGGCGGCAAGATCCGGCTCCTCGCCTCGCTTTCGACCAAACGCGATCCGTCGTTTCCCGACGTGCCGCTCGCGCGCGAGCTGGGCTATGACGTCGCGCTCGACGCCTGGCGCGGCGTCGCGGTACCCAGGGGCACGCCGAAGAGCGTGATCTCCGCGCTCGAGAAGGCGGTGCGTGAAACGGTCGAGAGCCCGGAATTCGGCGCCGCGGCCGCGAAGCTCTACGTGAGCCCGGGATTCCTGCCCGCCGCCGAATTCGGGCAAATGATCGCGCGCGAGGACGCGGTGATCGCACGCGTGATGGAGCAGAGCGGCCTCAAGAAATCGCCGTAATGGCTCAATGACTTCAACGCAGCACAACCTCAGGGAGGGATCATGAAAAGGATCACCGTCGCCCTTGCGATCATCGCATGCGCGTTCACAAGCGCCAGCGCCCACGCCCAGACGCGGATGCGCCCCGGATTGTGGGAGCACAGCTACACCATGAAGTCGCAGAGCGGCCAGATGGAGAAGGCGATGGCCGAGATGCAGCAGCAGATGGCGAGCATGCCGCCCGAGCAGCGCAAGATGATGGAGCAGATGATGGCAAAACAGGGCATGGGCATGGGCGCGCAGGGCAAGAGCATCAGGATGTGCATCACCAAGGAACAGGCCGAGCGCGACGAGCTGCCCCGCCAGGAAGGCAACTGCACGCAGCAGGTGGTGCAGCGCACGGGCAACACCGTCAAGATGAAATTCAGCTGCAGCGGCAACCCGCCGACCAGCGGCGAGAGCGAGGTGACGTTCTCGAGTCCCACCGCCTACACCGGGCGCTCGATCGTCAACACCACGATCGACGGCAAGCCCGATCGCATGACGATGGATCAGAGCGGCAAGTGGCTCTCGGCGGACTGCGGCAACATCAAGCCGATGCGCAACTGAAGGGGAATTCCCGGGTCGCTGTCCGGCGGTGAAGGTCGCTGAATTCCTGCTGCGCACGCTCGAAGCGCACGGCGTACGCTTTATCTTCGGCAACCCGGGCACCACCGAAATCCCGCTGGTGCGCGCGTGCGAAGCGCAGCGCGCGCCGAAGTACGTCGTCGCGCTGTCCGAGGTGGCGGCGGTGCCGATGGCGGACGGCTACGCGCGCGCAAACCGCAGCCTGGGCGTCGTCAACCTGCACGTCGCCCCGGGCTTGGGCAACGGCATGGGAAATCTCTACACCGCGGGCATCGCCGGAACACCGCTCCTCGTGCTGGTGGGCGGGCAGGACCGGCGCTTCCTTCACACCCATCCGATACTGTGGGGCCCGCTCGAAAAGATGGCGGGCGCAGTGTGCAAGGCGGTCTACACGCTCAACACCCGCTACGACGCCGCCGCGCATGTCCGGCGCGCACTGCGCAGCGCGCTCACGCCGCCTTTCGCGCCGGTCGCCCTCGTCTGCCCGCCCGACCTTCTGGAACAGTCCATCGAGGCGCCCGTCTCGCCGGTCCGCGCACCGAGTCTCGGTGGACTCGATGACGAGCAGGTCGCGCAGTTCGCGCGCTTTTGCACATCCGCGAAGCGTCCCGCCTTTGTCGTCGCGGAAGACGTGCACTGGGCAAACGCCGGCGCCGAAGTGGAAGCGATCGCGAACCTTCTGCGTGCGCCGGTGTACGTGGCGCCCTACACCGGCGTGCTGCCGGTCTCGAGCGCATCAGGATGTTACGCGGGACATCTTCCGCCGAGCATGAAACAGATCGCCGAACGGCTGGAAGAGCACGATGCGCTCGCCTTCGTCGGCGGCCGCGGTTTTCGCACGACGCTCTACAGCGAAGCGCGGCTTCCCCAGCGCAAAGCATGGATCGGGCACGACGCGAGCGTCATGGCGGCGGACGGCGAGTTCGATCTCGCCTGCGTCGCCGATCCGCGCGCCGCACTGGCCGCGCTTGCGGTCGAGATCGGCGCGAGAAAGCGCACGATACGCAGCGGGGACCGTAAGAGCGTCGCGTCCGAAATACCGGCAGTGAAAAGCAAGCTTCACCCGACGCGCGCCATTCACGCGCTGCTCGAGCATTTCAGCGCCGCGCTGTGGGTGGACGAGTCCGGGCTCTCGACCTCCGACGTGCGCCAGCAGATGCGGCTTCCGGCAGGCGACTATCTCATCAACGGCAGCGGCGGCATCGGCTGGGGCGTCGCCGCCGCGGTCGGCGCGGCGATCGCGCGGCCCGATCAGCAGGTGGTGGCGCTGATCGGTGACGGCTCCGCGCTCTACGCGTCCGAAGCGCTCTGGACCGCCGCGCATCTCGCGAGCCGCGTCGTCCTCGTCGTGCTGTCGAACCGCCGCTACGCCACGCTCAACGAGGCGGCGCGCCGTCTTGCGGGGAACGAGCTCGCCGCATTCACGCTCGAGCCGCCGGCGCTGGACTTCAGCGGCCTTGCGCAGCTCTACGCTTGGGAATATGCGCGCGCGTCCACCGAGAACGAGCTTGCGGCCGCGCTCGCCTCGATGCCGCCGCGCGTGAAGCGCAATACGCTGCTCGAACTCGTGCTCGACCCGGCGTTGAAGCCGGTGACCGCCTCGCGCCACTTCTAGCGCTCACCGGATGCCGGTCCCCGGCTGAAGACATGCCGGGGCGGGTTTCACCGGCACGACGAGGCCGGATTATTCAATCCGCCGCGCATCACACCGGTTACGGCTTGACGAATCCCGGCGGCAGCGTCTCCTCGAACGAAGGCCGCGCCACGATGCCGGCGTGCCAGCGCGCGAGCTTCGGCGCCTTCGACCGCCAGTCGTGCGGATAGCGGAAGTCCACGTACTGCAGCGCGACACCCATCACGAGATCCGCCATGGTGAAGCGATTGCCGACGAGGAATTCGCCGCCCTTGAACGTCCCTTCCGCGACACTCGTCGCGCGCTGCACCCGCGCTTCCTCGCGCGCGAGCTTGTCGGCCCACTGCTTGTCGGCCGGCCGGCGCGTTTCCAGCACCCGCGCGATCACCGCGTCGATGATGCCGTTGCCGAGCGCCTGCCACCACTGCGCCTGCCAGTATCCCGCCGCGTCTTTCGGCTCGAGCGGCTTGCCGTCCAGGTTCTCGAGATAATGCGTCACGAACACCGACTCGAAGAGATAGCTGTCGGGCGCGATTTCGAGCACCGGTACCTTGCCCAGGGGATTGCGCCGCGGAATCGCGCTGCCCTCGGGCCATGGATCCTCGGTCACGAACTCGCAATCGATGTTCTTTTCCTTGATCAGCACGCGCGCCTTGCGCACATAGGGCGACGTGGGCGAGCCGTAGAGCTTCATGTCCCTCTCTCCTTTCAGGGTGCCGGGGTTGACGGGCGAGGCAGGAAAGTTAGGCGCGACGCGCCGGCGCTGTCAAGCGAGGCGATTGACCCTGTGCGAGCGCCTGACCTACCATGCCACCGGACCTCTGCGCCCTCACGTGCGCGCTGCTCAGGCAGCGGCGCCTTCACTGCGGATCCGACCATGACCGAACTCCTCGTCACGACCCGAATCGAAACGCGCGGCGACGCCGGACGCGTCGCCTATGTGAGCGTCAACAATCCCGCGGAGCGCAATGCGCTCGGAAAGAAAGGCAAGGAAGCGCTCATCGCGGCGTTCCGCGAGCTCGCCCGCGACGACGAGCTGCGCGTCGCCGTGCTGACCGGCGCGGGGGAGCGCTCCTTCATCGCCGGCGCGAACGTGAAGGAAATGGCGGAGGCCGACGCGCCGGAGGCCGAGGACATCAGCACCAAGACGCACCTCGCGTGCGACGCGATCCGGCGGCTGCCGGTGCCGGTGATCGCGCGCGTGAACGGGTACTGCCTGGGCGCGGGAATGGAGCTCGCCGCCGCATGCGACATGCGCGTCGGCGTCGATACGGCGAAGTTCGGCATGCCGGAAGTGAGGTTCGGCATTCCCTCGGGCATGGAAGCGTGCCTGCTCCCGGGACTGATCGGCTGGGGCAAGACGCGCGAGCTCGTCTTCACCGGCGAGCTGATCGACGCGCAGGAGGCGCATCGCTGCGGCTTTCTCGACCGCCTGGTCGCGCCGGCCGAGCTCGATGGCGCGGTGGAGAAATGGGTGAGCGCGATCCTCGCCGCGGGCCCGCGCGCGATCCGGCTGCAGAAGCGGCTCGTGCGCGACTGGGAACGCATGTCGATCGCGGACGCCGTGCAGCAGGGGATCGCCGCGATGGTGGAAGCGCGCGCGACCGACGAGCCGCAGCGCCTCATGCGCGCCTTCGCCGCGCGCAGCAGGAAATAGCGCTACTCGATCTTCGCGCCGGTCAATTTGATGAGCTTCGCGTACTTCTCGAAGTCGACCTTCAGCTTCGCGTTGAATTCCTCCGGCGTCGCGGGCCACGGATCGAGCGCCTGCGATTCGAGCTTCTGCACGATGTCGGGCTGGGCGAGCGCCTTGTTCACTTCTGCGTTGAGGCGCTCGACGATCGGCTTCGGCGTTCCGGCCGGCGCGAAAAGCGCGATCCACGGCGCCATCTCGTAGCCTGGAACGCCCGACTCCGCGATCGTGGGTACGCCGGGCAGCGTCTTGCTTGGCCTGGCCGACGAGACGCCGAGCGGACGCAGCTTGTCGTTGCGGATGTGCCCGATGACCGTCGAGATCGTCGCGAGCGAGGCCTGCGTCTCACCCGAAACGAGCGCCGTCACCTGCGGCACCCCGCCCTTGTACGGCACGTGCACGATGTTGATTCCCGCCATCGACACGAAGAGCGCCATCGAGAGATGGGGCGCGCTGCCGTTGCCCGACGAGGAATAGAGGATCTGTCCGGGCCGCGCTTTCGCGAGCGCGATGAACTCGCGCACCGATTTCACCGGAAGCGACGGATGGACGGTGAGCACGCCGGGCTGGCCCGAGAGCAGCGCGACGCCGACGAAGTCCTTCAGGACGTCGTACGGAAGATTCCGGTAGAGCGTGCCGTTGCCGAGGTGGGTGGTCGAGTGCACCATGAGCGTGTAGCCGTCCGGCGGCGCCTTGGCGACCACTTCGGCGCCGATCGATCCCGCCGCCCCCGCCCGGTTGTCGACGACGAACTGCTGTCCCATCGTCTGCGCGAGCTTCTGCAGCACGAGCCGCCCCACCACATCGTTCGAGCCGCCCGGCGGCCACGGAATCACCACCCGCACCGGCTTGACGGGATAGGCTTGCCCCCATGCGACCTGCGTGGCGAGCACGCACGCGCCGAGCGCCGCTGCCGCAAAGAGCAACCGCTTCATCCTCTTCCTCCTCTTGTCGATTGTTCCGGGAAAGAAGGAATTATGTGCGAAAGGGTCGGACGCTTCAACGCGCGGGCGGGCGCGCGGCGCTCGCACGGCGATGGACTATGCGTGAGCTTCTTCGGGCGTGCGCTGCATGCGCGAGGGCCGCAACTCCCCGCGCGCGCGACAGAACCTTGGCGGCCGTGACCGGCATGTGCTCGCGCATCCAAAGCAGCATCAATTCCGCTTCCGGCATCTCGGTCGCCGGCGCATGTGCAGCCGCAAGCGATCGCACCATCGCGGCGACGCGCGGTCCGAGCAGCGACTCGGTGGCGTGACCGACGCTCCTCTCCAATTTCGGGCAGTCGTGTGACGGAACGAGATGGGTATGCCGGCAGGAAATAATGTCCTTGAGCCCGTCGGTGTAGCTCGATTCGTCGAGATCGTCGATGCGATACGCGCAGCAGAGCGCGAGATCGTGCAGCTTGACGAGATGGTTCCACAGCTCCTCCAGGCGCAAGGCCGCAGCGTGCTCGCCGCGCTGCCAGAGCAGGTTCGCCAGCTCGCCGAAGGCCCGGATGCGGCGGTACTTGCGGCGCGTGAGGTTGATCACCGTGCCGACGACGTCCTGGAACGCCTTCCAGTCCGGCATGCCATCGACCATGAAGGACGATAGCACCGTGCGCGCATCGAGCACCGCAAGCTGTCCGCAGCCTTCGGCCTCGTGCAGCGAAACGCCCTCCGCGGCGAACCGGCACACGCACTCGCCCCAGTGCGCCGGAGTCGCGAACACGACGACGCCTTCGCCTTGCGCCAGGCCGGTGCGCACGAAATGTGCGAGCACATCGATGAGAGCGCCGTCGTCCATGTAGACCTGTGCGATATGCTGACCCTCGCGTGGTCGAGCGAGAACGCTTTGCCAATCCTTCATCGCTTTGCTCCTTGCAGCGCCTTGAGCACGGCGCCCGCGTCGCGCGCCTCGGATGCGGTCACGCGGTGCCACCAGCCCGCGCTCTCGACGATCGCATCCTCGTGGGTGTTCCGGACATCGGCGAGCTCGCGCCCATCGCATTCGAGCAGCGGATAGGCGCACACCGCCGTGATGCGCATGCCCGGCAGCCGCGCGTTGGCCGCGCTTTCGTAGTCGGTGATCCGGGGCCAATTCCCGCGATCGACAGCAGCGACCCAGACAGCGCAGCGCAGGCCGTTGTAACCCGCGCGCAGCGCCTCCTCGGTAAGGTGCACCAGATCCGCGATGAGCGCGTCGGCTGCACGCAATTGCCCGGAGCGGTCGAGATACCACGCTTCATGCGTACGGCATTCGAACGCGCGGTCACGGTGATCGAAGTCCGGCATGGCGAGGACGACTGCCGCGCGCAGGGCCTGCGCCGCCTCAGCATCGGGTGCGATCCCGACACAATACTCGTTGCCTGCGAGCCCGCGCCGGAAACAGGCGGCAAGGAATGTCATCAGATCGTCGCGACCGCGGTAGAAATGGCAGACGTGCGCGCCCCAATCGAGGTCGGGCAGGCCCTCGAGCCGTGCGGGACACCGAATGATTTCGTTCTGGATGAGGTAGATCAGCGCTTCCGCGAGCGCATCCGCGTCGAGCCGGTCAAGCGCCGAGCCGTTCAGCCGGACCGGCAACATGCGTGCCAGCCCCGCTGTTTCGTGCACCTCTCGCGGAATGCCGAGCTGCGTCAGCCGGTGACGGAGGCTCTCGCGGGGACTGCTGTGTGCCATCGGTGCACCAACGCCCGGGAGGAGTTGATGCACGACAGCCCTTGTCGTACGGCATTGTAAATCGCCACGCCTTTACTTTCAGGCACTTATTTTCAGGCACTTATGTAGACGTTCTACGGCGCTGCGTAAAGATTCGGCGACAAGGGCCAGGCGCTTTACCGCTTTTTTGGGGCCGCTCCTCGGCGTCAGTCGACCCGCGCGCCGCTGATTTTCACCACCTTTTCATACTTGTCGTAGTCGGACTTCAGGCGCTGGGCGAATTGGTCCGGCGTCATGTGCATCGGATCGAGCGTCTGCGCCGAGAGTTTCTCTGCCACGCCGGGATCCGCCAGCGCTTTCGCGATGAGGCCGTTCAACGTGTCGACGATCGGCTTGGGCGTGCCGGCTGGAACGAAGCAGCCGACCCACGCTGTGAACTCGTACCCCGGCACGAATTCGGCGATGGCCGGCACGTCCGGATACTGCGTGGTGCGCTTTTCCGAACTCACGCCGAGGGGACGCACGCGGTTCGCCTTGAGATTCGCGGTGAGAGAGCCGATCGTCGCCAGCACGGCCTGAATCTCGCCGGAAGCGATCGCGACGTTCACCGGCCCCCCGCCCTTGTACGGCACATGCACCATTTTCACACCCGCCATGGACGCCATCAGCGCCATCGCGAGATGGACGTAGCTGCCGTTGCCCGCCGAGCCGTAAACGATTTCGCCGGGGCGTTTCCTCGCGAGCGCGATGAACTCCTTGCCGGTCTTTACCGGCATCGACGGGTGCACGACCAGCATGCCGACCTGCCGTGCCATCGGCGTGACGCCGATGAAATCCTTGAGCACGTCATACGGGAGCTTTTTGTAGAGGTGCGCGTTCGCCACGTGCGTCGTCGATTGCACCATCACGGTGTAGCCGTCCGGCGGGCTCTTCGCGACGATGTCGGAACCGATCGTCCCTGCCGCGCCCCCGCGGTTGTCGATCACGAACTGCTGCCCGGCGATTTCGGAGACCTTCTGGAAGACGAGCCGACCGACGACGTCGTTGGACCCGCCGGGCGGGAACACGATGATGACCCGCACCGGCTTCGCCGGATAAGACTGCGCGACGCCCGGCGCGGGGGCGAAGAGCACGGCAGCGACAAGGGGCAATACGGAGCGCAAGCTCAGCGTCATGACTTCCTCCTCAGGAAGGTTCGTGATTTTTTTGGCATTATCGTCGAAACAGCCGCAGTCGTTCAACGCAGCTCCGGCGGACCTCCCGCGGACGGTATAATTACCTTTGTTTTTTAACGGCTTCATGGCACGGTGCGAAGAGCCCGTGCCGCCCCGACTGGAGAGCGCATATCCCATGGCACTACCTCTCGAAGGCGTAAGAGTCGTCGATCTGACGACCGTGATGGCCGGGCCCTACTGCTGCATGGTGCTCGGGGACATGGGTGCGGAGGTGCTCAAGATCGAAAGCTTCCCCGAAGGGGACTCGGCGCGGCGCTTCGACCCGAAGGTGAACGGCGAGTCCTACTGCTTCGCGGTGCTGAACCGCAACAAGAAGAGCGTCGCGCTCAACATGAAGGACCCGCGCGGCAAGGAAGCTTTCATGAAGCTCGCCGCGAAAGCCGACATCATCACCGAGAATTTCCGCCCCGGTGTCGTGCGCAAGCTCGGCATCGATTACGAGACGATCAGCAAGATCAACCCGGGCGTGATCTACGCCTCGATGTCGGGCTTCGGGCAGACCGGGCCGTACGGGCGCAAGGGCGGCTTCGACATCGTCGCGCAGGGGATGTCGGGCATCATGATGATGACCGGCTATCCGGGCGGGCGTCCGGCAAAGGTCGGCATCGCGATGAACGACATCGCGAGCGGCGTCACCGCGCTCTACGGCATCCTCGGCGCCTATATCAGCCGTCTCAAGAGCGGCAAGGGTCAGTATCTCGAGACCTCGCTCCTCGAAGCGGGGCTCGCCTGGACGCACTGGGAGTCCGGCGCGTACTTCGGCTCAGGCGAGTTGCCCACGGCAACCGGCACGCGCCACCGCCGCTCCACGCCGTATCAGGCCTACAAGACGAAGGATGGCTACGTCACCGTGGGCGCGAACAACAGCAAGCTGTGGCACAACTTCTGCACCATGGTGTGCGGCAAGCCCGAGTGGCTGACCGATCCGCGCTTCATCGACTTGCCCTCGCGGCTCGAGCACATCGACGAGCTCGAGCGCGAAATCGAGGCGGTGTTCGCGACGCAGCCCACCGCGCACTGGGTGGAGAAGCTCGATGCCGCCGAAGTGCCGGGCGGGCCGGTCTACACCTACGACCAGATTCTCGCCGACCCGCACATCAAGGCGCGCAACATGGTGGTCGAGATCGATCACCCGAAGATCGGCCGCATGAAATCGCTGGGCCTGCCGGTGAAATCGAGCGGCGAGCTGCTCGCCATCCGGCGCCCCGCCCCGTGGCTCGGACAGCACACCGAGGAAGCACTGCGCGCTGCGGGTTACGGGGAGGACGAAATCGAGGCACTCTTCGAGGCCGATGTGGTCTATGACAAGTATCGTCAGAAAGCGACGGCCTCCGCATGACAGGCGCGCGCGTCCTGCCGTGGCGGATCGGGCTCATCGCGCTCGCCGTCACGGCGGCAGGCTGCGAGCCCGTCACGCTGACGGCGCTCGGTGTCGGCGCCGCCGCCGGGGTTCAGCACACGCTGACCGGCATCGCCTACCGGACGTTTTCGGTGCCGCTGCCCAAAGTGCGCGCGGCCGTGATCACCGCCTTCGACCGCATGGGAATCCAGCCCGGCGGCAAGGAGCCGATCGAGAACGGCGAACGGCTGAAAGCGCGCGCAGCGGATCGCGAGATCGAAATCGACCTGGAGGCGATCACGCCCAAGACCACGCGCATGCGTGCCACCGCGAAGACGGGAATCTTTCGCGACGCCGCCACCGCAACCGAGATCATTCTTCAGACCGAGCGCGTGCTCGGTGGATCATGACCCGTAACCCGGGTCTTACCAACGGAGGTGCCTCATGAAGCGCTATCCTCATACCGCAATATTGCTGCTGACCGGCGCGCTCGCGGCAGGTCCGATCACGGCCAGAGCCGCGGACGCGGGCGATGCGACGTTGACCGCCCAGTCGCAGCAGATGGACGGCCTCGCGACCACGCGCGGCGAAGGTGCAGTCGCCGGCAGGATCAGCTCCGATTTCATGGATTTCGCCGGCTCGCAGAAGAACGCAGACGCGCTGGTGACCGGACTGCGCAGCGGCAGCGCGATCACGCTCACTTCGCCAGGCACCGGGGGTACAACGACCTCCACGACATTCACGCCGCCCACCGGAAAGATGGGCTACGGCAACGTCTACACCTCGCTCGCGCTGGCGAAGCAGAATCTCGTCATGGCCGGCATCACCGATCCCTCCGCTTCGCAGATCCAGGCGGCCCTGATGGGCGGGACGGTTACCGCGCCCAATGGGCAGGCGACGACGCTCACCGGCGTGCTGCAACTGCGCGCGCAGGGCATGGGCTGGGGCCAGATCGCGCAGCAGTATGGCTACAAGCTCGGCCCCGTGATCAGTGGAATGAAATCCTCCAACGCGAGCCTCGCCGCATCGTCCTCCACGACGACAACCACCGCGGTCGGCAAGGGCGTAAGCTCGGGTGTCGTGACGGCGGGCGGATCCGGCTCGAACGCCGGCGGACAGGGCCAAGGCAATGCCTATGGCCGGGGTATCGTCACCGGCGCGGGAACGGGCGTGGGTCCGCAGGGACAGGGCAACGCCTACGGCCGCGGCATCGTCACCGGCGGCGGCACAGCAGGGGCGCAGGCGGGCGCGCACGCCGCCGGCCAGGGACAGGGCAAAGCGCTCGGAAAAGGGAACTAACCGGCGGGCGTCTCGCGTGAGGCGGCGGGCAAGCGCGCCGGTTCCGGCGCGCCCTCGCCGTGCTCGTCCATCACGCCTTCGAGCACGCACTCGCGCTTGCCGCGCTTGACCGTCAGGCTGCCCCGTATCTTGCCTTCCATCCCGCAGTAGAACATCCGGTCCACGTCGCGGAACATGAACTGGATCTCGGTGCGCGCGTGCTCGATCAGGAACGTGCCGTTCTCGGTGACCACTGTGGTGTGCGCACCGTAGTCCTGCCACTTGCTGTACGGATCGCCGCGGGCAATGTGAACCGAGCAGGTGCGCGGCTTCCACTTGCTGTAATAGGCGAAGTTGTCGACGCTGCCGCCCTTCAGCTCCACCGCGATGCGGGCGTGGCGGTCTTCCGTGCCGAGCATGCAGGCGAGCCGCTCGACCTTCTTCGAAGCCGCCTGCTTCTTCGGCTGTTTCTTTTCCGCAGCGACTGTGGTGGTGGCCGCCGCGGCCAGCGCGAACGCACAGCCTGCTGCAAGCCAGGGTTTCATCCTGCGAAGTGTCACGGCAGTACTGGCCTCCCTTCCGGCGCGTGCTTCCCACAAGCATCCGGCTGCGCGCCGGCGCATGTCCGTTCCCCGGGCTGGAATCCCTCCCGACGTTCTTTTTGTTTGCCGGCGATTATAGCAACACGTCGCCACGAGTCGATGGCGGGCAAGGTCATGCGCGCGTGAATTATTTCTCGATTCGACCGCGGTTCGACCGCTTGCGAGCCGAATCGTGCGCCACTAGCATAGCGGCCCTATGAGCGAATACCGGCTGGTCCAGGTCTCCGATCTGCATCTCGGTGCGGGGCAGGCGCACCACTACGACAACTGGCAGCTCGTCGCGGCGTGGATCGAGCGCGAAAGGCCCGACGTGGTCGTCGTGAACGGCGACCTCGTCATGGAGAATCCCGACATCGAGGCCGATCACGCCTTCGCGCGTGAAGCGATCGGGCAGCTCACGGTGCCGACGCGCTATCTGCCGGGCAATCACAACATCGGCGACAACGTGCGCTTCGGCAAGATGGCGCAGCGCGTGAACGACGAGCGGCGCGCGCGCTTCCTGCGGCATTTCGGCGAGGAGCGCTGGGTGTTCGAGGGCGGCGGGTGGGCATTCGTCGGCATCAACGCGCAGCTCTTCGGAAGCGGCGGGCAGCCGGCCGAAGACGAGCAGTGGACGTGGATCGAAGAGAGCTTCGCGCAGCTCGCCGGACGTCCGATCGCGCTCTTCCTGCACAAGCCGCTCTTTCTCGACCATCCGCGCGAGGCCGACCACGAGGACCTCACGCTGCGCCAGTCGGTGCTCGATCTTGAGAGCCGCACGCGGCTGCTCGAGCTTTGCCAGCGCTTCGGCGTCAAGCTCGTGAGCTGCGGTCACAAGCACCAGTCGCGCTCGTTCTCGCTGAACGGCATCTATCACGTGTGGAGCCCCGCCACGGCATGCGTGAACGGCCGGCCGGATATCCTGCACTGGGGCGTGCGCGAAGTCGGCTTCGTCGAGTACCGCTTCCAGCGCAAGCGCTTCACGCACCGCTTCATCGGGGCGGATTTTCTGTTCCGCCACGAAAACTACATGCGCAAAGCGTCTCAGAACTGAAGGTTGACGGTCACGCTCTTGCGCTGCGTGAAGCTCTCGAGCATGCCTTCCAGCGAGAATTCGCGCCCGATGCCGCTCTGCTTGACGCCGCCGTAGGAGTGCCCCGGCGACTGGCCGAGCCCCTGGTTCACCTGCACCCAGCCGGCTTCGATCGCGTGCGCGGTGCGCAGAGCGCGGCCGATGTCGTGCGTCCAGACGTATGCCGCCAGCCCGTAGTGGCTGTCGTTCGCCATGCGGATCGCCTCGCTTTCGTCAGTCCACGGAATGGCGACCAGCACCGGTCCGAAGATCTCCTCGCGCGCGATGCGCCACTCGTTGCGCACTTCGGCAAACACCGTCGGCTGGACGAAATAGCCTTTCGATAGCGGCCCTTCCCGTGGCGGCAGCCCGCCCGTCACGAGCCGCGCCTCTCTCTGGCCGAGCCCATCCGCGATGTAGCCGCACACGCGCTCGAACTGCTTGCGGTTGATGATGGCGCCCATGTCGGTCGCCTCGTCGAGCGGATCGCCGATCTTCAGCGCCGCGAGCTTCGCGACGAGCTTCTGCAGAAACGACTCGAAGATGTCGCGATGGAGAAAAAGCCGCGAACCTGCGGTGCATGATTGGCCCTGACGCGTGAAGCGCATGCCGCCAATCACGCCGTCTACAACCCTTTCGTCGTCAGCATCGGGAAAGACGATCGCCGGGCTCTTGCCGCCCAGCTCGAGCGAAACCGGCACGATGCGTTCGGAGGCCGCTCGCATCACGAGCTTTCCGACCTCGGTGGAGCCGGTGAACGAGAGCTTGCGCACGAGCGGATGCTGCGCGAGCGCCGCGCCGCATTCTTCACCGTAGCCGGTCAGGACATTGAGGACGCCGTGCGGCAAGTGTTCCTGGCACAGGCGCGCGACTTCAAGGATCGCGAGCGGCGCATCCTCGGCCGCCTTGAGCACGAGCGTGTTCCCCGCCGCGATCGACATCGCGATCTTGAGCGAGCCGAGCACCACCGGCGAATTCCACGGAATGATCGCGCCCACCACCCCGATCGGCTCGCGTCGGGTGTAGGAGAGGACGTTCTCTCCCAGCGGCACGGTCTCGCCTTTCACTTCGCCCGCGAGCCCGCCGAAATAGCGGAAGACGTCGATCGAAGTGCGGATTTCCGGTCGCGACTGGGTGCGCAGCGCATTGCCGGTCTCCGTTGCGAGGAGATGCGCCAGCGCTTCGCTCCGCGCTTCCATCGCGTCGGCGATCTTCCACAGGAGCTTCCCGCGCTCGCGCGGCGCGACTTGTCGCCACGCGTCGAAGGCATGCGCCGCCGCCTGCACCGCGCGATCCACGTCCTCCGCCCCGCCGCGCGGCACCTCGGCGACGATCGCGCGGTTGGCGGGATTCTCGACGCCGATCAGGCGCCCGTCGGCGCTGCCCACCCATTTGCCGTCGATCAGCATCAGCACGCGCTCGACGGCATGCTCGGCGAGGGTCTGTGCAGTGATCGTCTCGGACATGAGGGAGCTCTCCACGGAATCGCAGGCGCTGATCGTCCGCGCCTCGCCACGAAAATTCGAGCATACCGGAATCCGCGAGTTCAATGCATCCCGCGCGATGGCGGCGAGCCTGCACGTCGCGATTGAGGCGAGGCTGACCGGATGCCGGCCGGGATTTTTTGATGTGCGTCAACGAATATATTAGAGAATCCTGATATAAAACACCCGACAGCCCTCTCATCGTGCTCTACCGCAACCGGGAGATGAATCATGAGAAGCGCAACAGGATGGCGAGCGTCCGCGCTCGTGCTGATCGTGGCTGCAGCGTCGGCCTGGGCGCAACCGCAAGGCGAAGGCACGCTGCTCGAAAATCCTCATTACAGGTACGTGCAGAGTTACACCGGAACGGCTACCTGCCTCGCGTGCCATGAAACGCAGGCGAAGCACGTGTTCGGTTCCGTCCACTACCAGTGGAAGGGTGAGGCGCCCAACCTTACCAACGCCAAGGGGCGCATCGGCAAGATCAACAGCACCAATGACTTCTGCACCAATCCCGCCATCAGCTGGATCGCGATTCTCACCAACGACGAAGGCAAGGTAATCGGCAACGGCTGCTCGAAGTGTCATGCCGGGCTCGGTGCGCGACCCTCGGAAGAGATGAGCCGCGCGCAGCTCGAGAACATCGACTGCCTGATCTGCCACGCGCCGAACTACCGCCGCGAAGTGGTGAAGAAGACTGACGGGCTCGCGTGGGTGCCCTCGGCCGCCAACAACAGGGAGCTCATGCTCAACATCGCGCAGAACGTGGTGCGCCCGACAAACGAGCTCTGCCTGCGCTGCCACGTCGGTTCCGGCGGTGGGCTCAACTACAAACGCGGCGATCTCGAGACGGCGCACTTGAGGCCCACGCGCGACTTCGACGTGCACATGGGCAGCGGCATGCAGTGCATCCAGTGCCACCAGTTCGAGAACCACCGCGTGAAAGGCGGCGGCACGCTGATGGGCGGCATGGACATCCCGAACGACCAGCGCCCGCAGTGCGAGAACTGCCACGCCGGGGAAGTCCACAAGGAGGCGACGCTCAATCGTCATACGGCGGCGGTGTACTGCACCACCTGCCACATCCCGAGCTTCGCGCGCAAGGATCCGACCGACATGCACCGCGACTGGTCGAAGTCCGAGCTGGTGAAGGGCGAAGGGCGTTACGAGCCCGCGATCGAGTTGAAGAGCAACGTCACCCCGGCCTACGCGTGGTGGAACGGCAACGGCACGATCGCGCTGCTCGACGAGCCGGTGAAGAAAGGAACGAACGGCAAGGTCGCGATGTACAGGCCCGACGGCTCGATCAAGGACCCGAAGGCGCGCATCTATGCCTTCAAGTATCACACCGGCCGGCTTCCGGTGGAGTTGTCCACCGGTCTCATGATCCCGGTGCAGGTCGGCATCGTGTTCCGCACGGCGAACAACCTGCAGGCGGTCAAGGCCGGGGCGAAGAACTACCGAGGGCGCGACGTCCCCGACGCGGACATCGGCTGGATCGACACCGAGCGCTACATGGGGCTCTTCCACGAAGTGCAGCCCAAGGCGAAGGCGCTCGCCTGCAATGACTGCCACATGGGCGGCAAGCGCCTCGACTGGAAGGCGCTCGGCTACAAAGGCGACCCGATGAAGGAAGGCGGGCGTCGCATCAAGGCCGGCGCACGAGGCTAATTTGGACGTCCGACAGAAAGCCCCCCGTTCGCGCTGAGCGCGGCAGGCCCAGTCGAAGTGTAAACGGGGCCATTAGACCGAATCGACCGCCGCCGCTACCGCGTCCCCCATGTCAGCGGTGCCCGCGGTGCCGCCGAGATCACGCGTGAGCGCGCGCGCCTCGGCGATCACCTGTTCCATCGCGGCATCGATATAGCGCGCGGCTTCGGCGGCCTTCGGCTCGCTGCGCTTTCTCGCGAGCCACTCATAGAGCATCTTGCCGGACATGATCATGGCGTAAGGGTTGGCGATGCCCTTCCCCGCGATGTCGGGCGCCGAGCCGTGCGTCGCCTGCGCCATCGCGTGGCGATCGCCCGCGTTGAGTCCCGGCGCGAGCCCGAGCCCGCCGACGAGCCCCGCCGCTTCATCCGTCAGGATGTCGCCGTAGAGGTTGGTGGTGACGAGAACGTCGTACTGCTGCGGGCTCATGACGAGTCTCAGCGCGCAGGTGTCCACGATCACCTCCTCGAATTCCACGTCCGGGCAGCGCTGGGCGACCTTGCGGCACTCGTCTGCAAAAAGTCCGTCGCCCATGCGGTACACCGTGTTCTTGTGGACCGCGCTCACCTTCCTGCGGGGACGCGCGCGCGCCGCTTCGAATGCCGCCTCCGCGATGAGCCGGCTCTTGCGGCGCGTGGTCACGCAGATCCCGATCGCGAGGTCCTCCGCGGGCTGGAATTCACCGTAGCCCTTGTAGAGATTGGCATCGACCTTGAAGCCTTCGGTCGTCTCGCGCAGGAACAGCATGTCCACGTTCTTGTGGAGCGAAGGCAGATTGGGATACGACTTGAAGGGCTTGTAATTCGCGTAGAACTGGAAATGCGTGCGGAAGACGGGATGCGCGTTGACCCATGTCGGATCGCCGCGCGGATACTCGCGATGCCCGATCGGCCCGAGGATCCAGCCGTCGAGCCGCTCGAGCGTTTCCAGCGTGCCCGGCGGAATGGTGTGGCCGTACTGCTCGTGCGCCCGGCGTGCGATGGGCACGGGCGTCCATTCGACCGCGAGCTTCGCGCGCGCCGCGGCGGCCTGCATCACCTTCACGCACTCGGGCACGACTTCGAGTCCGATGTCGTCGCCTTCGAGGATGCCGATCTTGAGCGCCACGACTCAGATCACGGCGACGATCGCGTCGCCCATTTCCCTCGTGCCCGCCTTGCCGCCGAGATCAGGCGTGAGATGCTTTGCGTCCGCGATCACCTTATCGACAGCGGATTCGATGCGCCGCGCCGCTTCGGCCGCTTTGGCGGCGCCGCGCTTGCGGCCCAGCCATTCGAGCAGCATCTGCCCCGACATGATCATGGCGTACGGATTCGCGACGTTCTTCCCCGCGATGTCGGGCGCCGAACCGTGGGTCGCCTGCGCCATCGCCTGACGCTCGCCGATGCACAGCCCCGGCGCGAGCCCGAGCCCGCCGACGAGCCCCGCGCCCTGGTCGGTGAGGATGTCGCCGAACTGGTTGGTGGTCACGACGACATCGTACCGCCACGGATTCATCATGAGCTTCATCGAGAAACCGTCGACGAGCGCTTCATCGTACGCGACGTCCGGATAGTCCTTTGCGACCTTGCGGCATTCCTCGGCGAACATGCCGCACGCAAGCCGATAGACCGGCTCCTTGTGGACGGCGGTCACCTTCCTGCGCTTGCGGGTGCGCGCGATCTCGAATGCCGCACGCGCGACGCGGTTCGATCCGCGGCGCGTGATGACGCGCGAGGCGATGGTGATCTCGTCGTTCGGACGAAACTCACCCGCGCCCGCGACCACCGTATCGGAGGACTGCATCCCTTCGGTCACCTCGCGCAGGAAGACGATATCGACGTCCTTGTGGAGCGATTTCACGTTGGGATAGGACTTCACCGGCTTGACGCTTGCGAAGAGCTCGAAGCGCTTGCGCACCGGCGGCATGATCCAGGTCGGATCGTTGCGCGGATACGCGCCGTGCCCGATCGGGCCGAGTATCCAGCCGTCCAGCTTTTCGAGCGCGTCGATCGTCACCTGCGGAAAGGTGTGGCCGTGAAGCTCATGGCCCTTGCGGCCGATCGGGTGCTCGCTCCACTCGATTTCGCAGCCGGTTTTCGCAGCCGCGGCCTTCATCACTTTCACCGCTTCGGGCACGACTTCGAGCCCGATGTCGTCCCCCAGCAATACGCCGATCTTCAACACGATGCGCCTCCTTCGATCAGCATCGAAGTATATCGCTCGCCGCGACCGCATTGAGGAATTCCGGATGGCGGACGCCGGGACGAAGTTGACAACCCCGCCTGATTGGGCGACCTTTGCGCCACACACAAAGGAGGGAAGACCATGACCGATCGCGCCCCACGCAGGTTGACGGCTCTGGCGCTCAGCGCGCTTTTCTGTTGTCCCGCCGCCGTCCTCGCACAAGCCTATCCCAGCAAGCCGATCCGCGTCATCGTCCCGTTTCCGGCAGGAGGCGGCGTGGACTACATCGGCCGGCTGGTCGGCAAGGGCATGTCGGAACGCCTCGGCCAGCAGGTCGTGATCGACAACCGCCCCGGCGCCAACGCCATATTGGGACTCGAAGTACTGAAAGGCTCGCCTCCCGACGGCTACACCATCGCCGCCGCGTCCGCCGGCCCGCTCGCAGTGAATCCGTTCATCTATTCCAAGCTGCCGCACGACACGCTGAACGATTTCACCCAGATCGCCAACATGTGCAGCTTCCCGCTGCTGCTCGTCGTACACCCCTCGCTTCCCGTAAAGAGCGTGAAGGAACTGATCGCGCTCGCCCGTGCGCGCCCCGGGGAGGTCTCCTACGCCTCGCCCGGCGCCGGCAACTCCTCGCACCTCGCCGGAGAGTTGTTCAATTCGATGGCGAAAGTGAAGATCCTGCACATTCCCTACAAGGGCATGGCGCCATCGGTGGTCTCGACCGTATCCGGGGAATCGCAGATCAATTTCGCGAGCATTCCGCCCATTCTTCCGCATGTGAAATCGGGCCGCGTGCGCGCGCTGGGCGTGGGCAATGCGCAGCGCCTGCCTTCGATGCCCGACATCCCGACGATTTCCGAGTCCGGATTGCCGGGCTACGAGGCGTACGCGTGGGGCGGCATGATCGGTCCGAAAGGCCTGCCGCGCGACATCGTGATGAAGCTGAACGCGGCCATCGTCGATACGCTCAAGCAGAAGGATGTCATCGAGAAGATGCTCGCCGACGGCACCGTGCCGACGCCCTCGAGTCCCGAGGAATTCACCGCCTATCTCAAGGCGGAGCTCAAGAAATGGGGCGCGGTGGTGAAGATGGCGAACATCAAGCTCGAATAACGCACGTCCCGTCATGATCCGGCAACGCACGTCCCGTCATTCCGGCGAAAGCCGGAATCCGGCCTGCTCCTCCGATCCCGGCGCACGCCGGGATGACGCTACGGCGCTAGACCGCGGCGGCGACCGCGTCGCCCATCTCGCGCGTGCCTGCCTTGCCGCCGAGGTCGCCGGTGAGGTGCTTCGCCTCGGCGATCACTTTGTCCATCGCCGCGTCGATGCGCTTTGCGGCTTCGGTTGCCCGCGGCTCGCTGCGCTTGCGGCCGAGCCATTCGAGCAGCATTTTCCCGGACATGATCATGGCGTAGGGGTTGGCGATGCCCTTCCCCGCGATATCGGGCGCCGAGCCGTGTGTTGCCTGCGCCATCGCCTGGCGCTCGCCGGCGCAGAGGCCCGGCGCGAGCCCGAGCCCGCCCACGAGCCCCGCCCCTTCGTCGGTCAGGATGTCGCCGAACTGGTTCGTCGTCACCACTACATCGTACGGACGCGGGTCGAGCACGAGCTTCATCGCCATGCTGTCGATGTTCACCTCTTCCAGCTTGACGTCGGGAAACTCCTCCGCCACCTTGCGGCACTCCTCGGCGAACATCCCGCAGCACAGCCGATAGACCGGCTCCTTGTGGACGGCGGTCACCTTCCTGCGCTTGCGGGTGCGCGCGATCTCGAAGGCTTCACGCGCGACGCGGTTCGCGCCCTTGCGCGTGATGACGCGCATGCCGATCGAGATGTCGTCGTTCGGGCGGAACTCGCCCGAGCCGGCTACCACCACGCTGCTCGACATCATGCCTTCGTTCACTTCGCGCAGGAACACGATATCCACGTCCTTGTGCACCGACTTGATGTTGGGATACGACTTCACCGGCTTGATGCTCGCGAAGAGCTGGAAGCGCTTGCGCACCGGCGGCATGACCCACGTCGGATCGTTGCGCGGATAGGCGGCGTGCCCGATGGGACCCATCACCCAGCCGTCGCATGTCTCCAGCGCTTCGGCGGTGACGGGCGGCAGCGTGTGCCCGTGAAGCTCGTGGCCGCGCTTGCCGATCGGCAGATCGATCCACTCGATCTCCAGGCCGGTCCTCGCCGCCGCGGCCTTCATCACCTTCACGCATTCCGGCACGACCTCGAGCCCGATGTCGTCGCCCGGCAGTATCCCTATCCTCAGCACGGTGCTCTCCCGAAACGTATTGAAAGACCGCGATTTTAACCGCAGTCGGTGGCCCGGCAGGACTCGATCTGCTATGCTCTGCCCGCAGATTGCGCCCACTGGCGCGGCCGGAGGATCCCCATGAAATACCGCAAGCACGAAGCAAAGGAGTATGCCCGCGAAGTATTGCAGGGCGTATGGACCGCGCTGCCGACCATCTTCACCGAAGACGACCGGATCGATGAAGCGGGGAATGCGGCGAACCTCGAGCACTGCATCTCGAAGCTCAAGCTCGCCGGTCACTACTGCATCGGTAACGTGGGCGAATTCTGGGCGATGACCAACGAAGAGCGCATGCGCATCCACGAAATCAACGTGGAAGTCGCGAAAGGCCGCGTGCCGCTCATCGCCGGCTGCCACCATCAGAATCCGTACGAGGCGGTAAAGCTCGCGCAGCACGCGCAGGCCGTCGGCATCGATTTCGTCATCATCCTCACACCCTACATCGCGGCGCGCGGCGACGACGCGGTCTACGACTACTTCAGGTTCGTGTCCGAACGCGTCGATATCGGCATCGTGCTCTTCAACACCGAGCAGACGTATCCCATCTCGACGCGGCTCGCGAAGCGGCTTGCGGCGATCCCGAACATCTGCGGCTTCAAGCAGGGTGTGGGGAAGATGCAGCCGACGACGGCGCTGCGCGACGCGGTGGGCCACGAGATCGAGGTGAGCGTCGCCGACGAAGCGCCGTGGCTCTACAACATCGGGATCTGCGGCGACCGCTGGCTGCTGAACTACTGCCCGCACCTCTACCAGGTGCCCGGCTATCTCCCGGTCAACGACTACACCGCCGCGGCGCTTGCCGGCGACATGAACCGCGCGACCGAGATCTGCAAGAGCCTCAATCCGCTGCGCTCGGTGCTCGCGAAGTGGATACCGGGTTACGGCGGCGCAGGCCGCATGGCGATCGCCGAGCAGAAGTTCTGGATGGAATGCATCGGCATGGTGGGTGGTCCCGTGCGCGCGCCGTGTGCGCCGATGACCGAAGAGGCGAAGCGTGAAATGCGCGGGGACCTCGAAGCGACCGGCCTTCCCGCGAAGGCACGTGCCGCGATGGCGAGCGCGAGCGAGCGCCGCGCCGCCTGAAGTTCGCATGGATGCAGACCCTGGATTCCGGCGTACGCCGGAATGACGAGCCAGGCACCCCTGGCGGTCGTCATCCCGGACGATGATCCAGGATCCAGACCCTGGATTCCGGCGTACGCCGGAATGACGAGCCAGGCACCCCTGGCGGTCGTCATCCCGGACGATGATCCAGGATCCAGACCTTGGATTTCGGCGTGCCGGAATGACGCGGCAGGGGCGATTCTAAGCGGTCGTCATCCCGGACGATGATCCAGGATCCAGACCTTGGATTCCGGAATGACGAGGGTTCAGTCATGGCGGAACTGACGGCGACCGTCAGCTTGCCTTCGGGATGTTCGCTTCCTTGACCACCCGCTTCCACTTCGCGACGTCGCTGCGGATGCGCTCGAGGAATTCTTCGGGCGGGCCGCCGGCCGGCTCGAGCCCTTCCTTCTCGAGCCACTTCGTGATCTCGTCGCTCTTGATCAGCCTCGCCACTTCGCGGTTCCAGCGCGTCACGATGTCCTTGGGTATCCCTTTCGGTCCCCAGATGCCGTACCAGTGTGTAACGTCGTAGCCGGGCACGGTCTCGCCGATGCTCGGGACGTCCGGCAGCGCACGCGAACGCTTGGGTGTGGTCACGCCGATCGCCCGCAGCCGTCCCGCGTTGATGTGCGGAATGCTCGGCACGAGGCTGCTGAAGCTCGACTGCACCTCGCCGCTCAGGAGCCCGACCATGACGGGCCCGCTCCCCTTGTACGGGACGTGCGTGAACTGCGTCTTCGTTTCGAGCTTGAAGAGCTCGCCCGCGAGGTGACCGAGCCCGCCCATGCCGGCGGAACCGAAATTGTATTTCCCGGGATGGGCCTTGAGGGAAGCGATCAGCTCCCCGACGGTCCTGATCGGAACCGATGGGTGCATGGACGCGACGAGCGGTGTCGTCCCGATCAGAATGATGGGCGTGATGTCCTGCACCGAATCGTACGGCAGGCTGTGTAACGCTGCGTTGGCGCCGTAGCTCCCGGAAACGGTGATGAAGGTATAGCCGTCGGGATCGGCTTTCACCGCGATGAGCGCGCCGAAGGTGCCGCCCGCGCCGGGGCGATTATCGACGACGATCGGCTGGCCGAATACTTCGGCGAGCGGCGGGCCGAGCAGGCGGGAGAGGATATCGGTGCCGCCGCCCGGTGCGAACGGCGTGAGCAGCCGGATCGGCTTGGTCGGATACTTCTGCGCCCAGGCCGCGGGCGCGACGGCTGATGCCAGGACGGCGACAACCAGCAGCAGGATGGCTCTCATGGTCTTTCCTCCTCGTGGCGCCGGCGCTTCGTCGCGGACGACCGGTTTTTTCCAGTCTACCGGTTTCCTCCCCATTGTCCCAGCGTGTGGAAGTGATCGCGCCGCACCATCCTCGTCTCGACCGTCGCGGGTTCGGCCGCCGTAATCGCCTGCGCGATTCGAGGCGCGACCGCGAGCAGCCCGGCGCGCGTCTCCGGGTCCTGCATCGCCCTTGAGGCCTCAGCAGGGTCGCACCACGCGAGCTTGCCCCCTTCCAGCCGCGCATAGATGCGCCCGCTCTTCTGAAACGCGAAGTTGATCGCCGGCAGCAGCCGCGCGCACTGCACGAGAAACTGCGTGTTGTTCTCCGGCGCCATCGTGCCGCGATCCGGATAGACCTCGGCGGGACCGCGCGCGTTGACGTTGATCTTGCGGTAGCGGTCGATGTCGAGCATGCATTTCACGTCGAGCACGTTCATCTCGCCGTTCCAGCCGAAGGCGATGCTGCGCGGCCGCTCGCCGAACGGCACGCTGTTGTCGAGAAACTCGTAGTGCACCCGCTTGCCTTCGCCGAGCGCCCAGGTGAAGAAGAGCTGCGGCATCCCGGCATAGGCCTCGATGTTGTGCGCGAGGAGATCGTCCACGGCCTTGTAGCGGCCCACTTCGAGCCCCCGCTTCCACGAGCGCTCGACCGTCTCGTGCGGCGGCGTCACCATGAAGAACATGTAGATCAGGCTGCCGAAACGCGTGAGGAGATTGCTCCCCGCTTCCTCCGAGTCCGGCGCGAAGCTGTCGAAGCGGAAGCGGTCGATCAGGAGATGCGACATGTCGCCGCGCTCGGCCTTGCGCGCCATGTAGCGGTCGAGCTTGCGGTCGATGATCGCGAGCTCGCGCCCGGTGAACGCCCCGGCATACCTGTAGGCGTCACCGAGCGCACCGTAGTCGAGGAGGTACTTGCGCCAGATGTCCGGGCTGATGAGCGCGAAGTCTGCCCAGTTGACGCCGATCTCGCCCGCGAGCCGGCGCTGCAGCGGGCGGATCGTGCTCTTGCCCGAAGCCGACGCGCCCTTCGTGTTCATGACGACCGGTTGCGTCTGTGCCGGAAGCAGCATGTAGCCTTCGCGCTCCGCAGCGCGCCGGATGTGCGGCTCGATCAGCGCGCCGATCAACTCGCTGCCCTGCTCGTTGCACGCGATCCCGACCGCGAGCCGTGCAATGAACTGCGCATCACCCCACAGGCGACCGTGCTGGGCGAGGAGCGCACAGACGACGCGGCTCAACGCCGCGCACGCGGCTCGCCTCTCCGGCGCATTGCCCGATTGCGCTTCAGCCGCCCAGCGCTTCGCGAGGCGACTCGCGCGCGCCCACGGCTCCTCCGCCTCGCCCGTAGCGCCGGCCCAGCGCCACAGCGTCTGCAGCCGCTCCCGCACGCCCGTCGCCTCGGCGGTCACCGGCCCGCGCGGCGTAAACAGCGCAGCGAGCTCGCGATCGACCGCCGTCGCGAGCGTGCGTTGGAGCGCATGGTACTCCGACACGATCTCCGCAATGTTCGGATCGATGTAGCGCGTGAGTATCGTCGCCACCATGCGGCGGAAATTGATGCCGAGATCCTCCACGCGCGGGCCGTCGGGCACGGAGAGATCCGCGGTCACGCGCACCAGCAGCTCGTGCACGACGAGCCGCTCCGGACGGAACAGCGCAAGCTCCTCGATCGGGAGCCCGGTCAGCCGATGGAATTCTTCCACCGTCGCGGCATCGCGCGCGGCGTGCTCGGAACGGAAGATGGTGGAGAGCGGCAGCAGCTCGGCGGGAACCTCCGACTGGACGCCGGGATTCCACGGTCCGAACTGCATGGCTTGAGCGGTGGACGAAATCGCCGTGCCGTCCGCGCTGGATTCAAGGAGCCGCAACCGTTCGCCCTGAGCTTCGTCGAGGGCCGAACGGTTCCGGCAGTTCAAGTGCGCGCTAGCCGCGCTTGGGCCAACCCGGCAGCGCCTCGCAGCGCTTCAGCCACGCCGACACGCCGGGATACGCGCTGAGATCGAATCCGCCTTCGGGGGCGACCTGCACATAGGGAAAACAGGCGATGTCCGCGATCGTCGGGCGATCGAGCGCGAGCCAGTCGTGGTCCTTGAGTCGCCCTTCCATGACGGCAAGCCCCTGCCGGCCGTAGCCCTGGTATTCCTCGAGGTTGCCCTGCTTGATGCCGCGCTTCACGCCGCGCGCCCACTGCAGGCCGTAGTGGATCTCGTTGTTCGCGAGCGCGAGCCACTGCATCACTTCCGCCATGCCGAGCGGATCGGTCGGCAGCCATTTCTCGCCGCCGTACTTGCGCGCGACGTACACCAGATTGGAGGTCGAGTCCCAGAAGACCTTGCCCTCCGCCTCGAGCACCGGCACCTGGCCGCGCGGATTCAACTTCAGGAACGGCTCCTTCTTGTGCTCCTTGTTCGGAAAATCGATGATCGCCTTGTCGTACGGCACGTTGAGAAGCGAGAGCAGGATGCGCACCTTGAAGGCGTTACCCGAGTTTTCGGTCATGTAGAGCTTCATGTCTTCTCCTTTGAGTGTGGTCGGGACAGCGCAGGCCGTCCCCGTCGTTATGCTTTCCTCCGCGCCTGCGCGGCCGGGACGGATGCGCGCGCCACTTCGCCCGCATCCTCGAGTTTGCCGATATTCCAGCAAAGCCGCATGAGGTTGTCCGTTTCGCCCGCGGACAGGATGCCCTGCGCGAGCCCGCGGAATTTCGCTTCGAGGTCGGCGTCGCTCATCGGGCGGTCGAGGCTGCCGATCGCGTGCTCGACGAATTTCTCGAGCGTGCGCCCGTCTTTCAGCCGGATCGCGATCCGCACCTGGTCCTCGTGCACGGTGCGGTCGGCCATTGCGGTTACCCGGTCGCGCAGCGCGACGACGCGCGGATCGCGCACGCATGCGTCGCTGTACTGGGCCTCGCCCGCCGCGCCGTGGATGATCGCCACCGCCGCGGAGTGATAGACGCTGAACTTGCCTTCGAGCCCCACCTGCGGCGTTTTCTTGCCGGTCAGCTCGAGCACGAGCGGATGCGTCCTGAGCGTGATCGCCTCGATGTCTTCCGCCTTGAGGCGATGCTCGTCTCGAAGCTGGATGCAGCCATCGATCGCGGGATGGATCACGATGCCGCAGGCGAACGGCTTGTAGGTATTGAGCGCGATTTCCCACGTCTCGCCCAGCCGCGCGGTGATCTCCTCCGGCCTGAATCCCGTCGAAAGCACGTTCGCGAAGCCGCGCTTCGCTTCGATGCCCTGGTTGGAGCTGGTGAAATTGCGCTGCGCGAGGAGCGCGGCGAGGAGCCCGTTCTTCGCCGCATTGCCGGGATGAAACGGCTTGCACATGGTGCCGAACATCTCGCGCAGTCCCGAGGATTGCGTCGCGGCGATGCCGAGCGCCCACGTCATCTGCTGCTCGTTCAACCCGAGGAGCCGGCCCGCGGCGGCAGCCGCGCCGAACACGCCGGCCGTGCCGGTGATATGCCAGCCCACGTCGTAATGTTCGGGATAGACCGAGTTGCCGATGCGGCACTCGGCTTCGACGCCGAGGATGAACGCGTGCAGGAATTCGTCGCCCTTGACGGGCTTGCGCTCGGCGAGCGCGAGGATGGCGGAGGCGACCGGACCGCTCGGGTGAATCACCGTCTTCAGATGCGTGTCGTCGAAGTCGAAGGTGTGCGAGGTGATGCCGTTCATGAGCGCGGCCTGCATGATGTCGAGGCGCTCGCCGCGGCCGAGCACGGTCGCTTCCGGCGGCCCCGAAAACGGCGCGAGTGCGGCGAGCGCGCGCTCCACCGTTTCATGGCGCGCGGCACCGACCGCACAGCCCACCCAGTTCAGAAACGAGCGCGCCGCCTCGTGCCGCACCGATTCGGGGATCCCGGCATAGCGGTGCTCGACGATGAAGCGGGCGAGCGTTCGGGTCACTTCCATTTGAAAATCCTTCCTGGTAATCGCGCGTTAACGATGAGATCGTGCCCCGCTCGCCCGTTCCTCCTAGCGATTCAGCAGGTACTGGCGCTCCCACGCCTCGATTTCTGGGAGCTTCAGCGCCGCGTTGTACTCCTGAAACGTCAGCATGCGGCTGCGCGCCTTGGCCGTGCTGCCGTCGCGCTTCAGCACCCAAAGCGCCTCGCGTATCGCGTAACCCGCCGCGTAGCGCGCGAGCCCCGGATAGATCGCGATGCGATAGCCCATTCGCTCCAGTTCCGCCGCCGACAGCTCGCCGACCTTGCCCGCCTCCTCGACGTTCACCAGACACGGCGCATCGATCTCCGAAGTGACCCGCTTCAGCTCCTCGATCACCTGCGGGCTGCCCTTCAACTCCACGAAGATGACATCGGCACCCGCCCTGCGATACGCCTTGCCGCGGCGGATCGCTTCGTCGAGGCCGTGACCGGACGCCGCATCGGTGCGCGCGATGATGATGAAATCCGGATCGCGGCGCGCCGCAATCGCCGCCTCGATTTTCCCGATGTGCTCTTCCATGCTCACGACTGGACGCGAGCCGGGCATGTGACCGCAGCGCTTGGGAGACACCTGGTCCTCGAGATGGATCGCCGCGACACCCGCCGCTTCGAACTCTTCCGCCGTGCGGCGCACGTTCACCGCATTGCCGTAGCCGGTGTCGGCGTCACAGATGAGCGGAAGATCGACGCAAGCCGCCACGCGGTGCGCGTGGCTCGCGATCAGGGTGAGATCGATGAGCCCCACGTCGGGCCGCCCGAGCAGGCTCGCGGACACGCCGTTGCCGGTCATGTACACTGCCTCGAAGCCGGCCTGCTCGACGAAGCGCGCGCCGTATGCATCGTAGATGCCCGGAGCGATAATCATCGGCCCATTGGCAAGCCGCTGGCGAAGCCTCTGCCGGAGGGCTGCTGCGCTCATAGCCCGAGCTTCTTCTTGACCGCGTCCATCTCGCGCATGTCCTGCACGAGCTGCGCACGGAACGCGTCAGGTCCCTGGAAGCCGTCGAGCTGCGTCACCTGCCGGAGATACGCTTTCCATTCCGGCGTCTGCTGGGCTTTCTGGATCGCGCCCGCGAGCCGGTCCACCACCGGCCTGGGCGTGCCGGCCTTCGCCATGATGCCGCGCCACTGATACCGCACGACGTCCCAGCCGCGCTCCCGGTAGGTCGGCACGTCCGGAAAATCCTCGATGCGCTTCTCCGCGGAAATCGCGAGCACGCGCACCTTGCCGGCCGCGATCATCGGCTTGACGTTCCCCGGATTGGTGGCCGCGACGTCCACATGCCCGCCGGCGACGGCTGTCAGCGCCGGCCCCCCGCCCTGATACGGTACCCAGGTCGTGCGGATCTTCGCCGCCTCGGAGAACACTTCCCACGCCACGCGGTGTCCGCTGATGGTGAACGGCCCGCCGACGTTGACGTATTCCGGCTTCCTGCGCGCGAACGAGACGAGGTCCTCGATGGTGCGGAAGGGCGTGGACGTATGAACGATCACGCCATACGGGTCCACCTGCGAGCGCGCCACCATCTGAAGGTCGTCAGGCTTGAAGCTCGCGTTCGGCTCGCTGAAGAGTGCCGCGAGCGTAATGGTGTTCGCGGCGATGGTGTAGCCGTCCGCGGGCGCCTTCAGCAGCGTGTTCACCATGATGATGCCGGAACCGCCGGTGCGGTTTTCCACGATCACGTTCTGGCCCAGCTCGGCGGAGAGCAGCTTCGCCATGATGCGCGCGTAGAGATCGACCGGCGATCCGGGCGCCGACCAGCAGAGCAGCGTCACGGGACGCGCGGGATACTGCTGCGCTGCCGCGGGAAGCGCGGCGAGCGTCGCGAGACTCGCCAACGCAAAGGTGAAATGCCGAATCGAAATCCTCATTGCCTCTTCTTTCCTGCAGCGCTCAGGCGCGCCTTCGTCGAACCGATATTTCGCGAGCTTCGTCTCGTCCGGCGTCACACCGGGGATGTGATCCACTGCGGATGCTTCCTGAGAAACGGAATGAGCCCGCCCGCCGCGAGAATCGCGCGGATCTCGGGCGGCAATCGCGGCACACCGCGCGTGATGCCGCGCGCCGGAACCGCCACGCGCCCCGCCTCGAGATCGATCGAGATTTCGTCGCCTTCCTCGATGCCCGCGACGTCGCACTCGACCACCGGCAGCCCGTTGTTGATCGCATTGCGGAAAAACTGCCGGCCGAAGGAAGCCGCCACGATCCCGGCCACACCCATCATGTGCATCACGTGCACCGCCTGCTCGCGCGAGGAATTGATGCCGAAGTTTTTTCCCGCGACGATGATATCGCCTTTGCCGAAGCGCGCCGCAAAGCCGGGCGCGACCTGTTCGAACGCGCGCTCAGCGATGTACGCCGCATCGCGCCCGGGCAGATACTTGCTCGAGCAGTGGAGATCCGTATTGATTTCGTCGCCGAGCAGGTGCGCCCGGCCCTCGATCGTCGTCATACCGTGGCCTGTTCCCGGTGCGCGGGCCGCCACTGCCCGCCCGCGACTTCGCGCGGATCGGTGATGCGGCCGGTGAGCGCGGACGCGGCCACCGTCGCGGCCGATCCGATCCAGATCTCGGAATCGGGGTTGCCGAGCCGTCCCTTGAAGTTGCGGTTCGCGCTCGAGATCACCACCTGCCCGTCGCCGGTGATCAGATGCCCGGTGATGTTGACGCAGGTGCCGCATCCCGCTGCCTCCACCGAGGCGCCCGCAGCCGTCAGCGCTTCGATGAGCCCTTCGCGCGCCGCCGCGAGATAAACCTCGCGCGAGGCCGGGGTCACGATCATGCGCACGCCGCGTGCAAGCCGGCGGCCTTTGAGGATCGCCGCCGCCTGCCGCAAGTCGTCGAGCCGGCCGTTGGTGCAGGTGCCGATCAGCGCGACATCGATCTTCTGGCCGGCCACGCGCGGCACGTCGATCACATCATCGATGCGGTGATTGCGTGCGACCTGCGGTGCGAGCCGCGACGCGTCGATCTCGATGCGCTCGACATAGCGCGCATCGGGATCCGCGCGGACCGGACGCGGCTCGCGCGCGCCGTGCGCCTTCAACCATGCGATCGTTTTCTCATCCGCTTCCAGTATCGCGGCCTTCGCGCCGAGCTCCGCCGCATGATTCGCGAGCGTCATGCGATCGTCGATCTCCATCGCGGCGACCGCCGGACCGCCGTACTCGAGCGCCCGGTAGTTCGCGCCTTCCGCGCCGAGTCGCCCGAGCATGGTGAGCGTCACGTCCTTCGCCCATACGCCCGGCGCGAGCGCTCCCTTCAAATCGACGCGGATCGTCCCGGGAACGCGGAACCACAGCTTGCCGGTCATCATCACGGCCGCAACGTCACTGCCCTCGACACCGGTGCCGAGCGCGTTGAAGGCGCCGTAGGTCGTCGAATGCGTGTCCGTCCCCACGACGATGTCGCCGCAGGTCAGGTGCCCGCCCTCAGGAAGCACCTGATGGCAGATGCCGTCCCCCACATCGTAGAGCAGCGCACCGTGGCGCTCCGCGAATCCGCGCATGGCCACATGCGTGTTCGCCGCTTCGCGATGCGGCGGCGGCGAGTAGTGATCGAGCACGAAAGCGGTGCGCGGGGCGTACGGCAGGCGTTCCGCAGCGAGTTCCTCGACGCGCTTCAGCGCGTTGGCGGCGCGTGCGTCGTGGACCATCGCGAAGTCCACGCCCGCCACGACCACGTCGCCCGCGCTGACGGTGCGCCCGCCGGCGTGCGCGCCCAGTATTTTCTCGACGATGGTGAAGTCCATGCGGTCCTCCGGGGGCTCGCGAACGCAATGAAAAAAGACGCGCCGCGAAGAGACCGCGATTCTATCAGGCTTTGCCGCAGGCCGTGACTCGACGCACGCGATTGTGGTAAAAAACGGTTCTTTTTCGCGCACCTCCCATAACACTTCCAACATCGTCATGGCACACACCGATTCGCTCACTGCATACGTCTCCCAGTTCATCGTCCGCACCCGCCCGTCCGCGATCCCGAAGGACGTGATGCATCTGGGAAAACGCTCCATCCTCGACGGCATCGGTCTCGCGCTCGCCGGTAACGCCGCCGAATCGGGCCACCTCGTGCGCAGTTACCTGCGGACACTGGGCTGCCCCACCGACAAGGGCTGCACCGTGATCGGGACGCCGCTCAAGATGCCGGCGCGCTTCGCCGCGTTCGCCAACGGCATCGCGATTCACGCCGACGACTACGACGACACGCAGCTCGCGGTCGCGAAGGACCGCGTGTACGGGCTGCTCACCCACCCCACCGCGCCGGCGCTGCCGCCGGTGCTCGCGCTCGGCGAGCTCGGCAACCGCTCGGGCATCGATGTCCTCACCGCCTACCAGATCGCGGTCGAGGTCGAAACCAAGATCGCGGAAGCGATCGATCCGCGCCACTACGACCACGGCTTCCACACCACCGCGACCGTCGGAACGATCGGCGCGACCGCAGGCGCGGCCCGTATCCTCGGGCTCAGCGTCGAGCAGACGCAGCGCGCGCTCGGCATCGGCGCGAGCCAGGCGGCCGGACTGCGCGAAAACTTCGGCACGATGACGAAGCCGTTCCATCCTGGCCGTGCCGCGGAGAGCGGCGTCATCGCGGCGGACTTCGCGCGGCTCGGCTGGACCGCAACCCCCGTCGTGCTCGAAGCGAACCGCGGGTTTTTCCGCGCGGCGGGCGGGGGCTACGATCCCGCGGCGATCGAAGGCAAGCTCGGCGATCCCTGGACCTTCGCCTTTCCGGGCGTCTCGATCAAGCCGCATCCGTCCGGCTCGCTCACGCACCCCGGCATGGGCAAGATGCTCGATCTCATCCGGGAGCACGACATCCGTCCCGAGCAGGTCGCGAAGGTCCGCGTCGGCACCAACCGCCACATGCCGAACGCGCTCATCCACCACCGCCCGAAGAACGAGCTGCAGGCGAAGTTCAGCATGGAGTTCTGCATGGCGATCCTGCTCCTCGAGCGCAGAGCGGGGCTCGCCGAATTCACCGACAAGGTGGTCAACCGCCCGGACGTGCAGCGCATGATCGAGCGCATCGAGTTCGGCGTGCATCCCGAAGCGGAAGCCGCCGGCTACGAGAAGATGACGACCATCATCGACATCGAGCTCACCGACGGACGCACGGTGAGCGGCCGCGCCGACTTCGGCAAAGGCAGTCCCGCGAATCCGATGAGCGACGAAGAACTCGCCGACAAGTTCCGGGAATGCGCCGCGTGGGGCAAGCTGCCCGAATCTCAGGCGGACAAAGTGGTCGAACTGGTTTTCCGGCTGGAAAAGCTGAAGAGCATCCGGGAGTTGACGCGTCTGCTGGTGCCGGCACGCTCACGCCAGGCTCCGGCCCGCAAGAAAACGCGACGCAAATGAGCGATCGCACGCCCGTCATCGGGCTCATGCTGGGTGACGTGACCGGCATCGGCCCCGAGATCTCCGCGAAGCTCCTCGCTTCCGGTGCGCCGGCGCGCGCCCGTGCCCGCGTCGCGGTCATCGGCGATGCGCGCGTGCTGGAGCTCGGCATGCGCGATGCGAACGTCACGGTCGATTGGCGTCCCTATGAAACAATGGAGGCGATCGACTGGTCGCGGCCGGAAATTCCGCTCATCGATCTCGGCAACATCGATCCTGCACGATTTCAGCGCGGCACCGTCTCGCCGGAGTCCGGGCGACTCACCGGGGAAACGCTCAAGCACATGATCGATCTCGCGCTGGCGGGCCGCCTCGACGGCATCTGCTTCGCGCCGCTCAACAAGGGCGCGCTGCACCAGGGCGGATGGAAGTTCCACGACGAGCACCAGATGTTCGCGCATCTGACCGGACACAGCGGCTTCTTCGGCGAGATGAACGTGATCAAGGAATTCGCGACGTTCCGCGTGACTTCCCACGTCGCGCTGCGCGAGGCGCTCGCGATGATCACGCCCGAACGGATCTCGGCGGCGATTTCGCTCGCGCACGAGACGCTGCGCGCAGCCGGACATAATCCGCCGCGCATCGCCGTGGCCGCGCTCAATCCGCACGGCGGCGAAGGCGGGCTTTTCGGCGACGAGGAGATCCGCGTGATCCGGCCCACGGTGGAGAAGATGCGCGCGGGCGGCATCCGGTGCGACGGGCCGATCCCTTCGGACACCATTTTTCTCAAGGCGCTGCGCGGCGACTACGACGGCGTCGTCATGATGTATCACGACCAGGGTCAGATCGCGACGAAGCTCCTCGGCTTCAACAAGGGCGTGACCGTCACCGCGGGCCTGAAGACCGTTTTCACCACGCCCGCGCACGGCACCGCTTTCGACATCGCGGGCAAGGGGAAAGCCGATCCCGGCGCGCTGGAACACGCGCTCACCATTGCAGTGAAGCTCGCCGCCGCCCGCATGCACTGAATGCGCTTCGGGGTCCCGGCGGCGCGGCCTTATAATGGGCCCCACAATCACTACGAGGAGAGAACCGTGACATCCGCATATCGTTCGACGCTCGCCATGCTGGGCGCACTCGTCATCGCCGGCACAACGTCGAGTGCAGCGGCATCCGAATTTCCCACCAAGCCGATCCGGCTCGTCGTGGGCTTCGCGCCCGGCGGCGGCACGGACACGACCGCGCGCACGCTGAGCGCCAAGCTGAGCGCCGCAGTGGGCCAACAGGTCGTGGTGGACAACCGACCCGGGCACTCCGGCACGATTGCCGCTGACATCGTGGCCAAAGGCACACCCGATGGACACACGGTGCTGCTCGGCACGATCGCGCTCGTGATCAACCCCAGTCTCTCCGAAAAAATGCCGTTCGACACGCTGAAAGATCTCGCCCCTGTTACGCGTGCGGCGGATTCGACCAACATCCTCGTCGTGCATCCCTCGGTCGCCGCCAAGTCGGTGAAGGAACTGATCGATCTCGGGAAAGCGAAGCCGCTCAACGCCGGCTCGTCCGGCATCGGCGGCACCGGGCACCTCGCCATCGAGCTCTTCAATCTCCAGGCGGGCACCAAGATGACGCACGTCCCGTACAAGGGCGGCGGGCCGGCGATGGTGGACCTCCTCGGCGGGCAGATCCAGCTCATCTTCGCGACCGCCGCAAGCTCGGTTGGCCACATCAAGGCCGGCAAGATCCGCGCGCTCGCGGTGACGACCGCCAAACGTTCCGCGCTCGTTCCGGATCTGCCGACCATCGCCGAAGCGGGGTTGCCCGGCTATGAAGCGAACAACTGGAACGGCTTCCTCGTGCCCGGGAAGACGCCGCGGCCGATCATCAATCGCCTCAACAAGGAGCTCACGGCCGTGCTCAATGCGCCCGACATCAAGGAAGCGCTCTTCAAGCAAGGCCTGGATGCGGCACCGAGCACGCCCGAAGCCTTCGCGTCCTACATGAAATCCGAAATGGCGAAGTGGGCGAAGGTGATCAAGGCGGCGGGAATCAAGCCGCAGTAAGCGTTGTGGAACCGTCCTTTCCGTGGAGGGGCTAACCTGCACGAGGTCCGTGTCATGAGAACTTCCCGCCTGGCCCCGCATTCCGGCACGAGCCGTCCGCACGGCATCCTCGCGCGGCTCCTCTTCGTGAGCGCACTTTCCATCGCCGCAGGCCCGGTGTTCGCCGCCGAAGCCTGGCCCACGAAGCCGGTGCGCATCGTCGTCGGCTTTCCACCCGGCGGCGCAACCGATCTCGTCGCGCGTCTGATGGCGCCCAAGTACACCGAGATTTTCAAGCAGCAGTTCATCGTGGACAACCGTCCCGGCGCGAACGGCGTGATCGGAACCGATCTCGCCGCCAAGGCACCGCCCGACGGCCATCTCATCAACATGGCGCACATCGGCACGCTCGTCATCAGCCCCGTGATCAGCAAGGTGCCCTACGATCCGTTCAAGGACCTCGCGGCGGTCTCGCAGGTGGTCTCGTTGCAGAACATCTTCATCGTGCATCCGAGCCTGCCGGCGAAGACGCTGAAGGAGCTGATCGCGCTCGCCAAAGCGAAGCCCGGGAAGTTCAACTACGCGACCTCGGGCTCCGGCAGCCCCGGCCATCTCGCGGCGGAACTCTTCAAGAGCATGACGGGCGCCAACATCGTGCATATTCCCTACAAGGGCGGCGGGCCCGCGCTGACCGATCTCATCGCCGGGCACGTCGAGATTTTCGTCGCCGTCATTTCCACCGCCGTGCCGCAGGTGAAGGCCGGCAAGGCGCGCGCGCTCGCCGTCACCGGCGCCAAGCGCGCCGCGGCGCTTCCCGATGTCCCGACCGTGGCTGAAACCGGGCTGAAGGGCTACGAGGCGACGAACTGGTACGGCTTCGTCGTGCCGGGCGCCACGCCGCGCGCGATCATCGATCGGCTGAACGAGGCCACCGTCAAGGTGCTCAACATGCCCGACGTTCAGAAGGCGCTCCTCGAGCGCGGCATCGACGCGGCACCGAGCACGCCCGAGGAATTCGCCGCCTACATCCGCAGGGAAAACGACAAATGGGTGAAGATCATCAAGGCGGTCGGCATCAAGCCCGAGTAGGCTGAAGGCGCTTCGGGCCCGGTGCGGCAGCCGGGATACCCAAGCAGAAAAACGACAACACGAAAAGGCAGGGGAGCCATGTTCAATCCGTTTCAGCCCGTCGAGAAGATCAAGGCCGAGACCTACACCTCGATGCCGGCGAAGTTCCGCAAGAGGCAGCGCACCGCGTGGTCCGATCCCAACCGGCAGGGCGCGGAAGTGGAATGCTTTCTCGAGGGACCCTCGTTCGATCGTGAAGGGAATCTCTGGATCGTCGATATTCCCTTCGGCCGCATCTTCCGCATCTCGCCGCAAAAGGAATGGGAACTCGTCGTGCAGTACGACGGCTGGCCGAATGGCCTCAAGTTCCACAAGGACGGACGCGCCTACATCGCCGACTACAAAGTCGGCCTGCTCGTCCTCGATCCGAAAACCGGGAAGCTCGAAACGCTGCTCCGCACCGCGTACAGCGAGGGCTTCAAGGGCCTGAACGATCTCCACTTCGCATCGAACGGCGACCTCTACTTCACCGACCAGGGGCAGACCGGCATCGCCGATCCCACCGGCCGCGTCTATCGCCTGAGCGCCAAGGGCGAGCTGCGCCGGCTGTGCGACAACGTGCCGAGCCCCAACGGCATCACGCTCTCCACCACCGAAAAGCACTGCTATGTCGCGGTGACGCGCTCACAGCAGATCTGGCGCCTGCCGCTCATGGCGGACGGCTCGGTATCGAAAACCGGCGTCGCGATCCAGCTCTCGGGCGGCGCGGCGGGGCCCGACGGCATCGAAATGGATGCGGAGAACGGGCTCCTCGTGTGCCATCTCGGTGTCGGCGTGTGGCGCTTCGATGCCAACATGCTGCCGACGCACCTCATTTACTCCGACGGCCCGCACCACCACCATCTCGACAACTGCGCCTTCGGCGGTACCGACCTGAAGTCGCTCTACATCACCGAAGCGCTGTCGGGCGACATACTGGTCGCACGCCTGCCCGTCGCCGGCAAGACGATGTACGGCTTGCAGTAAGCCCTTGGGTCGCAGCAACCGATGGCCATGAATGCCCGCCCTACAAACGGCGCTGGCGTGCTTCCCGCGCCGGAGGGCCCTTCAGCTCTACGGTGTTGCCTTCGGGATCGGTGATGTACATCGAAGGTCCCTCGCCTTCCGCGCCGTAGCGCATCTTCGTCTCGCCCGGCACCACGCCGTGGCGGATGAGATGCGCCGCGATGCCGCCCGCATCGAAGGGCTCGACGCGCAGGCACAGGTGATCCATGTTGCGCCCTTCCGCAGCGGGCCCCGCGCCGCCCCTCTTGCCGAGCGCGCCATCGACGGAGACGAGATCGATCATCGATTGCCCCGCGCGCAACTGGATGAGACCGAGATCCGGACGGTCCTTCTCGACGCGGCAGCCGAGCACCTCGCAATAGAAGCGCACCATCCGCGTGAGCTCGCGGACGCGCAGCACTACGTGGTCGAGGCCGAGTATCTGAAACACGAACCTGGCTTTCTCAAGTCATCGCGCCGGCCGCCCGTCGCGGCCCCGCTTTTCAGATGCGGCGCTCACTTGCTCTCCGGCGGAGCCACGTCGCCCGCGAGCGCGAAGCGCACGAGTTCCGCCACATTGCGCACACCGAGCTTCGCCATGAGCCGGGTCTTGTGCACTTCGACGGTGCGCGTGCTGATGCCGAGCGTGCGGGCGATCTCCTTGGCGTGCAGGCCCTTCGCCGCGTACTCGAGCACCTCGCGCTCGCGGGCGGTGAGAAGCTTGAGCCGCCCCGCCTCCGCTTCGCGACGCAGCCGCCGCTCTTCCTGTGAAAACGCGGTCTCAATCGCAGTGCGCAACACCGCGTGGTCGAAGGGCTTCTCGAGGAAATCGACGGCATCGGCGCGAAATGCCGCGCGTGCCGCCGGCACATCCCCATGCGCAGTGATGATGATGAAGGGCAAACGGCTGCCGCGCCGGCGCGCTTCCGCCTGCAGATCGAGCCCGCTCGCGCCCGGAAGCTTCAGATCCGCGATGACACAGCCGGCCCACTCTTCGCGCCACGCCTCGAGAAATGCCTCGGCGTCGGCGAAAAGCACGGTGCGGTAGCCGGAGATGCCGAGCATCAACGCCAGGGAATCGCGCACGGCGGCATCGTCTTCGACGACATAGACGGTCAGGGCGTCGGACTGCATGGCAGGATCAGGTGAAATTCGCCGTGCGTGCCGGCGAGCGCCTCCAGCGAGCCGCCGTGCGCTTCCGCGATGGCGCGGCTGATCGCGAGCCCCAGTCCCATTCCGGTCGCCTTGCCCGAGACGAAGGGCTCGAAGATGCGATGGCGTGTCTCGACACCGAGCCCCGGGCCGCTGTCGGCGAACACCAGGCACAGGTGCCTCGCGTCGTGGCGCCGCACCTCGACGTTGATCCGGCGGTCCGCATTCTCGCCGATTGCGTCCCGCGCGTTCGCGAGGAGGTTGCGGATCACGACCTCGAGCTGCATGCGATCGACATAGAGCGGCGGCACATCCGGCTCCTCATGTACGATGAGGATGCGGCTGTCGGACCCCAGCACCTGCTGGCCGATGCGCCTCACGGTGGCAAGCAGCTCCTTCGGCGGCACCGATTCGAGACGGGTCGTGCCGCTGCGAAACAGGTCGCGCAGTCGCCGTACCACCTCCGCGGCGCGATGCGACTCCTGCAGCATCTTCTCGATGATCTCCCGCAGCGGGCCCTGAGCGGTGTTGGCCTTGTCGAGCACCATGAGCGCCGATTCCCCGTAGTTGGCGAGCGCGGTGAGCGGCTGATTCACTTCGTGCGCGATGGCGCCGGCCATTTCGCCGGCCGCCGCAAGGCGCAACGTCTGGCGCAGATTGTGCGCGACGCGCTCACGCTCGTCCACCATCATGCCGAGATAGAGGCCGGTCAAGGTGAGGGCCGCCACCAGCGCATGCAGCTCGAGCACCGGCACCTCCGCGGCCGAATCCGCGTGGTGGATGCCGACCACGACGCCGATCTGCACGATGCCCACGGCCACCACCGCGCCATTCATTCCGCCGCGCGCCGCAATCCAGATGAGCGGCACGAAAAGCAGATAGAAGTGCCGCGCCGGATCGCCTTCCAGGCCGTAGAACGTGAGCTCGATCGCGACGATGAGCGTGGCCACCTGCAGCAGGGTCTCCGGTCGCTTCGCAAGCGCGAGCAATGCCGCGCGCCGCTCCGAATCCGCGACGGCGAGCAAGAGCGGTGCCGTAATCAGTATGCCGATCGCATCGCCGATCCAGAAGCGCACCAGCGCCTCGGCGATCGGCGTCGAACCGAGGAGGTCTGCGCCGCGCAGGATACCGACGAACGTGGTTCCGGTCACTGCCGTGCCGGCGATGACCACCAGCACGAAGATCGTGAGGTGGCGCGTGGTGCGCAGCCCGAGGTCGGATATCAGCTCGCGCAGCACCCAGGCAATGATGGCAAAGCCCCCCACGACGGTAAGCGAGGTCAGCAGCGCAATGAGGTAGCCGCCCGGCATATCGCGCACCACGAACTCCGCGAGCAGCACCGTTGCCAGCACGGCAGGCGCATGATGCAGTCCGCCCAGCAGCAGCCACGCGATGGCCAGCCCATGCTGCGGATTCCATGGCGTGATGTTGAACGGCCCGACGGGATCGATGTAGCTCGCCCAGTCGAGCGCGATGTAGCACAGCGCGAAGATCAGGGAGTCGCGCAGATATCGCAGCGCTGGCTTGGTCATCGCTGTAAGTAAGAACCCGTACGCACTCTCCAGTCTGCACACGCACGGTCGGCGGCGCTATTGTGCCACGAACCTCATCCCTCGAGTGATCAGCCCATGAGCGAGATCTTCGACGTCGAACTCTGGTTGGAGTGGTTCTCACAGCTCGACCGCACGTTCATCTTTCTCCTGCTGCTTCCTTTCGTCGTGGCAGTGGTCGGGCTGTGGGCCGCTTATCGCGAACGCGACATCGGCCGCGAGCACGACGAGCCGCGCGTCAGCGACGAACCGCCCGTCACTGAGCCGCACCGGTCGCCGCGCCAGGGGCCGCGCATGGGCGACCACCGTTACAACGAGTAGCGATGCGCATCACGGCATTCATCGTCGCGCTTTTTGCCTTCTGGCTCCTGCTCTCGGGCGTCTACACTCCCTTCTTCGTTCTGTCGGGACTCGGCGCATCGATCGCGGTGGCGGCTTTCGCGCGGCGCATGGGCATCGCGGATATCGAGGGCTTTCCGCTCCAGTTTGCGCGCGCCGTAGTGACCTATTGGCCGTGGCTGCTCAAGGAAATTTTCGTGGCGGGCTGGCAGGTAACCCGCGCGATTCTCTCTCCACGACTGGATGTGACGCCTACGCTTGTGCGGTTCACGCCTTCCCAGACGACTGCCGTAGGTCTCGTCACGCACGCCAACTCGATCACGCTCACGCCGGGCACGATCACGATCGACGCGGAGCCGCAGAGTTTTCTCGTACACGCGCTCACGCGCGAGGGCGCCGCCGGGCTTGCGGGCAGCGCAATGGATCGCCGGGTGAGCCATCTTGAACGGATCGCCCGATGTTCGCGGCAGCGGTGATCGCTCTCCTCGTGACACTGGTGCTCGCGCTCGCGCGCGCGATCGCCGGCCCCACCGTATTCGATCGTCTGCTCGCGACCAACACCTGCGGCACCGTCGCGGTGCTGCTGCTCTCCACGATCGGCTTTCTCACCGGGCGGCCTGACTTTCTCGATCTCGCGATCGTCTACGGCCTGCTCAACGTCGTAGGCACGATCGCGGTCCTCAAGTTTTTCCGCTACGGGAGCCTCGGGGAATGAGCGCCGTCATCGATACCGCGAGCTGGATCCTGATCCTCGCCGGCGGCGTCTTCTCGATCGTCGGCGGCATCGGGCTCGTCCGCATGCCCGACTTCTATACCCGCGTGCACGCCGCGAGCGTGACCGACACGCTGGGTGTCGTGTTCATCCTGTTGGGGCTCGGGCTGCAGGCCGGCTGGACGCTGGTCGCGGCCAAACTCGCGGTCATCGCACTCCTCATCTTCTTTACGAGCCCGGCCGCAACCCATGCGCTCGCGAAGGCCGCGCTTGGTCGCGGGCTCGAGCCGCTGCTTGCCGAGGAGAATCCATCATTGAAACGCTGATCATCAACGTGCTCCTCACCACGATGGCCGTCGCGGTGGTGGCGATGGCGACGCAGCGCAATCTCTTCGGCGTGGTCGTGCTTTTCAGCATCTACAGTTTCCTCATGGCCACCGTCCTCTTCGCGCTTGACGCCGTGGATGTCGCGATGACGGAAGCGGCGGTCGGCGCCGGAGTCTCCACGGTGCTCCTGCTCGGCGCGCTCTACCTGACCGGCGGAACGGAAGCCAAGCCGCTGCACCGGCCGCTCATTCCGCTCGCGCTCGCGATCGCGGTGGGCGCGCTCCTCGCCTACGGCATGCTGGGACTTCCGGCCTTCTCGGATCCGGAAGCGCCGATTCACGCCCACGTCGCGCCGCGCTATCTGGGAGAAGGCCTGAAAGAGACCGGCGTGCCCAACATCGTCACCGCGGTACTCGCGAGCTACCGCGGCTACGACACGCTGGGTGAGACGGTCGTGATCTTCACCGGGGGGGCAGGCGTGATCGCGCTCCTTCGCCGCCGGCGGAGGAACGGGTCATGAAGGACGACATCATCCTGCGCGTCATCGCCAAACTGGTAATGCCGTTCATGCTGCTCTTCGCGCTCTACGTGCAGTTCCACGGCGATCTGGGGCCGGGCGGCGGCTTCCAGGCCGGCGTGATCGCCGCGGCGGCGATCGTGTTCTACGCGATCATCTTCGGGCTTCCCGCCGGGCGCAAGCTCGCCCCCGAGTGGCTGGTGGAGAAGATCCTCGCCGTCGGAGTGCTTCTTTACGCGGGCGTCGGAATCGCGGGACTGTTTCTCGGCGGCACGTACCTCGACTATTTCGTGCTCGATGCCGACCCGGTGCACGGTCAGCACCGCGGCATCTTCTGGGTCGAAGTGGGCGTCGCCCTCACCGTTTCGGGCACCATGCTCAAGCTCTTCTACATGTTCGCGGGCCGCGGCCGCGATGGAGAGGAGCTGTGAGCGCGTTCGCCGGCCACTACGCCTACTGGATCACCATCTTCCTGATGGTGGCGGGGATGTACATCCTGATCGCGCGCGGCAACCTGCTCAAGAAGTTGATCGGTCTCGCGCTGCTCCAGACTTCTGTCTATCTCCTCTACATCGCACCCGCCAAGCTGATCGGCGGCTCGGCGCCGATCATCGCCGGGGGCTTCAGCACGTATTCCAATCCCCTCCCGCACGTGCTCATCCTGACCGCGATCGTGGTCGGCGTCGCCACGCTTGCTCTCGGGCTCGCGCTGGTGGTCCGCATCCGCGAGACCTACGGCAGCATCGAGGAGGACGAGATCCTCGCCCTGGACAGCGCCGATGATGGCTGAGCACCTTCCCATCCTCCAGGTCGTGCTGCCACTCGCGGTAGCGCCGCTCATCGTACTCGCGCGCGACCGCGGCTTTGCATGGGTGGCGACCACCGTTGTGAGCTACGGCTGTCTTGCGATCGCAATCGCGCTCGCCGTGCAGGTAGCGGCGAGCGGCACGATTTCGTACGCGATCGGGAGCTGGCCCGCGCCGTGGGGCATCGAGTATCGCGTCGATGCGTTGAGCGTATTCGTGCTCGTTCTGGTCTCGCTTACCGCCTCGCTCGTCGCGCCCTACGCCCAGCGCAGCATCGCTGCGGAAGTGGCCGACGACCGCGCCTACCTGATGTACGCCATGTACTGCTTGTGCCTCGCGGGGCTGCTCGGCATCACCATCACCGGAGACGCGTTCAACCTCTTCGTCTTCCTCGAGATTTCCTCGCTCTCGACTTACGTCCTGATCGCGCTGGGCCGCAACCGCAAGGCGCTCGTCGCCGCCTACCAGTACATGTTGATGGGCACGGTCGGCGCGACCTTCTATGTCATCGGCGTGGGGCTGCTCTATCTCATGACCGGGACGCTCAATCTCGCCGACATGGCGGCGCGGCTGCGGGAGGTGGATGAGCTGCGTCCGGTGCTCGCCGCACTCGCCTTCATCACCGTCGGCATCGGGCTCAAGCTCGCGCTCTTTCCGCTCCACCAGTGGCTGCCGAACGCGTACGCCTACGCGCCTTCGATGGCGACCGCCTTCATCGCCGCGACCGCGACGAAGGTCTCGGTCTACGTCGTGTTGCGCTACTACTTCATGGTCTTCGACCCGGCGCAGCTTTTCGCGCATCTGCCCACGCGCGAAGTATTCATCGCGCTCTCGGTCGCCGGGATGCTGGTCGCGTCTCTGGTCGCGCTCTTCGAGTCCGACGTGAAGCGGCTCTTCGCCTACTCCAGTGTCGCGCAAATCGGCTACATCACGCTCGGCATCGGGCTCGACAACCAGGCGAGCCTGACCGGGTCCATCACCCACCTTCTCAACCACGGGGTGACCAAAGGCGCCATCTTCGTCCTCCTCGGCGGGGTCGCGCTGCGCTACGGCACGCAGTCGATGAGCGTCGCGAATCTGGCGGGACTCGCCCGCCGCATGCCGCTCACCGCATTCGGGCTGGTGATCGCGGGCCTGAGCCTGATCGGCATCCCCGGCACCGCAGGCTTCGTGAGCAAGTGGTACCTCATCATGGGGGCTCTGGAACAGGGCCTGTGGTGGGTGGTGGGCGTGATCCTCGCCGCCTCCCTCATCGCGGCGGCATACGTCTGGCGCGTGGTTGAAGTCGCCTACCTGTGCCCCGCAAGGGGCGAATGGCGCGGAGGCGAGGCGCCGATCGGCATGCTCACCGCCGCGCTCGCGATGGTCATCCTCTGCGTCTATTTCGGCTTCGACACGACTTTCAGCGTCGGCGGTGCGCGCGAAGCAGCCGATCTCCTGCTCAGGGCACAGAAATGACGGCGCTTCTCTACGCGCTTCTCGTCCCCGCGGTGGCCGCGCTCCTCATAGCCGCCTCGCACCGCCGTCCGAACCTGCGGGAAGCGGTGACGCTCGCGAGCGCGGCCCTGCTGTTTGCGCTCGTGCTCGCGCTCTCGCGTGACGTGCTCGACGGACGTTATCCCGCCCTGGTGCTGGGAGAGATCATGCCGGGACTGGAGCTCAAGCTCGAGCTCGAGCCACTCGGACTGCTCTTCGCGCTCGTCGCCTCGGGGCTGTGGCTGGTGAGCGGCATCTATTCGATCGGCTACATGCGAGGCAACGACGAAGCGCACCAGACGCGCTTCTACGCGTGCTTCGCCGCTGCGATCTGCGCCGCGATCGGCGTTGCCTTCGCCGGGAACCTCCTCACGCTCTATCTGTTTTACGAAGCGCTCACCTTCGTCACCTATCCGCTGGTCGCGCACCACGGCGACGACAAGGCGCGCTCCGGCGCGCGCACCTATCTCGCGCTGCTCCTCCTGTCGTCGATGCTGTTCCTGCTGCCCGCCATCACGATCACATGGCTCGTCGCGGACACGATCGACTTTACGGTGGGCGGAATCCTCAACGGCAAGGCTTCAACCGGCACCGCGCTCGCGCTGGCGTTCCTCTACGCCTTCGGCATCGGCAAGGCGGCACTGATGCCGATCCACCGTTGGCTGCCGGCGGCGATGGTGGCACCCACACCGGTCTCCGCGCTGCTCCATGCGGTCGCGGTGGTAAAAGCCGGGGTCTTCTCCATCGTCAAGGTGCTGGTGTACGTCTTTGGCGTCGAACTGGGTGCGCAGGCGTTCGCGTGGCTCCCGTGGGTGGCGGGCTTCACCATCATCGCCGCCTCGATCGTCGCGCTGCGCGCCGACAATCTCAAGCGCCGGCTCGCCTATTCCACGGTAAGCCAGCTCTCCTACGTCGTGCTCGCCGCGGCGATCCTCGCCCCGCTCTCGATCGTGGGCGCGGTGCTGCATATCGCGGCGCACGCCTTCGGGAAGATCACGCTCTTCTTCGCCGCGGGCGCGATCTATACCGCCGCGCACAAGACCGAAGTGAGCCAGCTCGACGGCCTCGGCCGGCGCATGCCGTGGACCTTCGCCGCGTTCGGCATCGGCGCGCTCTCGATGATCGGCCTGCCGCCCGCGGCCGGATTCGTCAGCAAATGGTTCATGGTGATCGGCGCGCTCGAGGCGCAGCACTGGCTCGCGCTCGGCGTGATCGCCGCGAGCACGCTGCTCAACGCCGGTTACTTCGTTCCGGTCGTCTATCGCGCATTCCTTGCGCCGGCGCGGGACACGGCGATGCACGGTGAAGCGCCCTGGACGATGGTGGTAGCGCTCGTCGCGACGGCCGGCCTCACCCTATCGATGTTCTTCCTCGCCGATCTGCCGCTCGGCCTCGCGGAAAGAGTGCGCTGATGCTGTGGAGAATCTTCATCGCGGTCCTCGCCCTGAGCGTCCTCGCGCAGCTTTTTGTCGAGAGCCATCCGCACTTCGCGCCGGAGCGGCTCTTCGCGTGGAACGCGCTCTACGGCTTCCTCGCCTGTGCCGCGCTGATCGTGATCGCCAAGGGGCTCGGCTTCTTCATCAAGCGCGATGACCGATACTACGATGATCGCTAGCCATCCCGCTCTAGCCCTGTTCGCGGGCGCTTTGCTCGTTGTGCTACTGCCCGGGCGACCGCGCGCGGCCGCGGCGCTGGCGGCGCCCGCCGCTGCACTGTACCTCGCCTTCGCGTTGCCGGAAGGGCCCCTCTGGACCACGCACTGGCTCGGCATGGAGATCGTGCCGTTTGCCGTGGACGCCCTCTCGCGGCTCTTCGCGATCGTGTTCGCGCTGATGGCGTTGGGCGGCGTGCTCTTTGCGCTGAACCAGCCGCACCGGCTCGAGCTTCCGGCGGCACTGGTCTATGCGGGCTCCGCGATCGGAGTGACGCTCGCCGGGGACCTCGTGACGCTCTTCGTGTTCTGGGAATCGATGGCGATCGCCTCCACGCTCGTGCTGTGGAGCGCCCGCTCGCCCGCCGCGTATCGGGCAAGCATGCGCTACCTCATGGTGCATCTGCTGGGCGGCATGCTGCTTTTCGCTGGCGTGACAGGGCACGTGCTCGATACGGGAACGACCGCGTTCACCGTGATGAGCATCGACACGCTATCGGGCAAGCTGATTCTCGCCGCCTTCCTCGTCAACGCCGCCGCGTGGCCGGTGTCGGCATGGCTCCCGGATGCGTATCCCGAAGCGTCGTGGAGCGGAATGGTGTTTCTCTCGGCGTTCACGACCAAGACCGCGGTCTATGTGCTGCTCAGAGGCTATCCCGGCACCGAGCTTCTGATCTACGTCGGCCTCGCGATGGTGTTCTACGGGATCATCTACGCGCTGCTCGAGAACGACATGCGCCGCATTCTCGCCTACAGCATCGTGAACCAGGTGGGATTCATGGTGACCGGTGTGGGCATCGGAACCGAGATGGCGTTGAACGGCGCGGCCGCGCATGCGTTCACGCATATCCTCTACAAGGCGCTGCTCCTCATGTCGGCGGGGTCGGTGCTCTACGCGACCGGCCGGCGCAAGTGCACCGACCTCGGCGGGCTCTGTCACAGCATGCCGCTCACCGCGGCCTGCGGCATCGTCGGCGCGCTCGCGATCTCGGCGTTTCCGCTCACCTCGGGATTCGTGAGCAAGTCGATGATCTCGCAGGCGGCGGGCGATGAGCATCTCTTCGTCGTGTGGATGCTGCTCGCGGCGGCGACGGCAGGCGTATTCCTGCACGCGGGGATCAAGTTTCCGTGGTTCGTGTTCTTCCAGAAGGATTCCGGACTGCGCCCGCCCGAGCCGCCGTGGAACATGCGCGCCGCGATGCTCTTCTTCTCGGCGCTCTGCATCGGCCTCGGCATCTTCTACGAGCCGCTTTATCGGCTGCTGCCCTATGCGGTGGAGTACCAGCCTTACACCGCCTGGCACGTCGTGGCGCAGTTGCAGTTGCTGCTGTTCTCGGGGCTCGCGTTTTTCGTGATGCTGGGATGGCTCAAGCGCACGCTCACCATCACGCTCGATTTCGACTGGCTCTATCGCGTGTTCCTGCCGGGGGCGGCGTCGCTTGCGACGATTGTGCTCATGCTGATGAATTCAGCCCTGAGCCGGATAGCGCGCAGCCAGCTTGAGCTTCTTTCAGAAGCGGGGCGCGGGTTGCTGGGCCCGCGCGGGATTTTCGCCAGAACCTGGCCGTCCGGCACGATGGCGCTCGGCATCATGGCGATGCTCTGCGCTTTTCTCGCGTCGTACTACTTCGCGTAGCGCTCACCACCCCGTCAACACAGTTGACACCCCTCCTCGTCGGAGGAGGGGAAAACTACTTGTTGATGTCCCCCATGCAGAGGTATTTCACCTCGAGGAACTCGTCCATCCCGTACTTCGATCCCTCGCGGCCGATGCCGGACTCCTTGACCCCGCCGAACGGCGCGACTTCGGTCGAGATGATGCCGACGTTGATTCCGACGATGCCGCTCTCGAGCCCCTCGGCGACGCGCCAGATGCGCCCGATGTCGCGACTGTAGAAATACGCGGCGAGCCCGTACTCGGTATCGTTTGCAAGCCTGAGCAACTCTTCCTCGGTCTTGAACCGATAGAGTGGCGCGACCGGGCCGAAGGTCTCCTCGTGCGTCACTTTCATCTCGGTCGTCACGTCCGCGAGCACGGTCGGCTGGAAGTATTGCCCGCCCTTCTCGTGCCGCTTGCCGCCGGTGATGACACGCGCGCCCTTCGCGACCGCGTCGCTGATGTGCTCCTCGACCTTCTCGACCGCTTTCATGTCGATGAGCGGGCCCTGCACCACACCGTCCTCGAGGCCGTTACCGACCTTCATCCGGCTCACCTTGTCGGCGAATTTCTTGGCGAAAGCATCGTACACCCCATCCTGAACGAAGATGCGGTTCGCACAAACGCAGGTCTGTCCCGTGTTGCGATACTTGGACGCCATCGCGCCCTCGACCGCCGAGTCGAGATCGGCGTCGTCGAACACGATGAACGGCGCGTTGCCGCCGAGTTCCAGTGAAACCTTCTTCACCGTGCTCGCGCACTGCTGCATGAGCTGCTTGCCGATTTCGGTCGATCCGGTGAAAGTGAACTTGCGCACCAGCGGATTCGTCGTAAGCTCCTTTCCGATCGGGCCCGACGCACCGGTCACGACGGAAAGCACGCCCTTCGGTATGCCGGCGCGCTCGGCCAGCTCGCACAGCGCGAGCGCGGAGTACGGGGTCGCGGAAGCGGGCTTGATCACCATCGTGCATCCGGCCGCGAGCGCGGGCCCCGCCTTGCGCGTGATCATCGCATTGGGGAAATTCCACGGCGTCACCGCCGCGCACACGCCGATCGGCTGCTTGATGACGACGATGCGGCGATCGGCCATCTGGGCGGGAATGGTGTCGCCGTAGACGCGCTTCGCTTCCTCCGCGAACCACTCGATGAAGGATGCGCCGTAGGCGATTTCGCCGCGCGATTCGGCAAGCGGCTTGCCCTGCTCGACGGTCATCAGCACCGCCAGGTCTTCCTGGTTCGCCATCATCAGCTCGAACCACTTGCGGAGGATCGCAGCGCGCTCCTTCGCCGTTTTCGCGCGCCACGCCGGCCATGCGGCGTGCGCCGCTTCGATCGCCCGGCGCGTTTCCGCCGCCCCCATGTTGGGCACCGTGCCGATCTGCTGTCCGTCGGCGGGATTGTGCACAGCGATCGTCGCTTTGCCGTCCGCATCCACCCATTCGCCGTTGATGTAGCACTGCTGGCGGAAGAGGTTCATGTCCTTCAGCTGGAAAGCCGGTTTCACTTTCTGGAGCATAGCGGGGTTCCTTCCGGATGGGATACGACGTGGATTCGTCGCAGGGAGCAGCCATTATAAACGCCCATGGGCCTTTCGGCGCACGGCTGCGGTAATAGTTGGCTTACCGGCCGGGAACCGGGCTTGCTATAATGCCCGCGCGCAACCTATAGAACGGCCAAGAAAAAATGCCCATCGCCCGCTTCGACCGCTTTCGCTCCGCGCTCATCTGCGCGTTCGTCTGCCTGACGCTTGCCGGAGGCTGCGCGACGACCACCAGCGGGGACGCGCGCGATCCGCTTGAGCCGCTCAACCGGGGCATCTACACCTTCAACGAGGCGGTGGACACGACGCTGCTCAAGCCCGCCGCCGAACTCTATCGCGGCCTCGTGCCGCGCATCGTGCGCACCGGGGTGAGCAACGTCTTTTCGAACATCAACGACGTCATCGTTGCGCTCAACAACCTGCTGCAGGGCAAGGTCACCTACGCCGCATCGGACGCGGGACGGGTGCTCGTGAACACGACCATCGGGCTCCTCGGCATCTTCGACGCCGCGACGCCGCTCGGGCTCGAAAAGCACAACGAGGACTTCGGGCAGACGCTCGGCTGGTGGGGCGTGGGCGAAGGGCCCTACATCGTGCTTCCGATCTTCGGACCGAGCAACGTGCGCGACACTTTCGGCTTGGTGGTCGATGTCTTCACCGATCCGATCACGTATATCGAGCCCACACGCGATCGCAACATCGTATGGGGCGTGCGCGCCGTCAATCGCCGCTCCGAGCTGCTCGAAGCGACCACCGTGCTCGAGACCGCCGCGCTCGACAAGTACCAGTTCGTGCGCGACGCCTCCCTGCAGCGGCGGCGCAGTCTCGTGCACGACGGTAACCCGCCGAAAGAGAAAGACGACGAGCCACCCACCAAGCCCAAGCCGCGCAGCGACGGCGGGACGGACCGGCCGCGCGCTTCCGGGACATGGACCGGTTCCATACTCGTGAGCGGCGAGCCGCTGACCCCGGCTCAGCTCGAGGCGCTGGAGAAGCAGATGCGCGAGCAGCGGGCGCAATCCTCTGACCACCCCGCGCACGTCGAGATGCCCACGCAAAACGGCGTGCGCGTCGTGCGCTTCTGGGCCCCGCAACTGCGTTAGCAGTTCAGAATCCCTCCTCCTCGAGCCATTCGAGAATCCGGTCCGCCGCGCGGCGCCAGTCCGGCTCCAGCATCATCGCGTGCGCCATGCCGGGGAGAACCTCCACTTTCGCGCCGGTGAAGCAGCCGCTCATCGCAATCGTCCACGGCGGGAAAAGCGCGTCGTCTCCCGCCGCGAGCACCAGCACCGGAACGTCGGCCGGTTCGACGAATGCGTACTGCGGCCAGCAGAGCTCGAAGAGCGCGCGATCCGATTCCGGCTGCATGCGCCTCAAATAGGCGAGCGCCGCACCGTCCCTGAGCTTGTCCGAGAACGCGGCCCGACCGAGATGCCGCAGTCGCGCATAGGGTGGGCGCGGAAGCTGGATCAGCGCAAGATCGCGGAAGAGCTCGGGATCGCGAGCCACGAGCAGCATCGCGGCGCCACCGAGCCCGGAGAGCGGTACCGGCGTCATCAGCACCGCGCCTCGCGCGCGGGTGCGGCGGAGCACGCGCTCGACGATCGTCGCGCCCATCGAGTGCCCGATGATAACGGGCGGCGCGTCGAGCCCGGCGGTCACCGCGAGCAGGTCCGCGGCGTAATCCGCGAGGCCTGCCCAGCGCAGCGACTCGCGCCCCTCGCTCGCGCCGTGCCCGCGCAGGCTCAGCGCATGGACGGGATAGCCGTACTGCACGAAGTGGCCGAGAAAATGCTCGTCCCAGCACCACGCCGCGACGTGCGCACCGTGGACGAAGACAAGAGGCGCGCGCTTCGCCTTGCGGCGCGGCGCATGGTGCAGCACTTCGAGCGCCGGTTGCCCTGTCATTGGATGGTAAACTCCCGGTTGCAAAAAAAGCGCCATCACATCACAACACCTCGCCCCTACGCAATCGACTGAGGAGGAATTTTCCGGTGCCCGACACCCGGCAACTCGCGGCGATCAAGAAAAAAGTGCAGCGGCTGATCGACCGGGACGCGCTGCTCGCAATCGCCTGCGACCTCGTCAACATCCCGAGCCCGACCGGGCACGAGCAGTCGTGCGCCGAATACATCATGGGCCGCTACCGCGCGGCCGGCATCAAGGTCCTGCCGCAGTCGCTCGAAGAAACGCGCGCCAACGCCATCGGCATCATCAAGGGACGCGGAAGCGGGCCGACGCTCATGCTGAACGGTCACATGGACACGTCGTACGTGGGCGACGAGGCGTATCTCCCGGATACGCCGGGCTACAAGCCGAAGGCGGTGGTGGACGGCGAGTGGATCTACGGGCTCGGGATCTACAACATGAAAGGCTCGCTCGCCGCTTTCCTCCACGCGGCGGAAGTGCTGCAGCGGGCAGAGATCGAGCTCGAAGGCGACCTCGTGATCGCGTGCGTCGCGGGCGAGATCGAGAAAGCGCCGATCGATCGCTTCCAGGGCCCGCTCTATCGCGGCGGGGGATGCGGCACGTGGTATGCGATCACGCACGGCGCGCTCGCGGATTTCGCCGTCGTGGGCGAGCCTTCGGGCATGACGCTCATGCGCGCGCACGGCGGCTACGTCTGGACCCGCATCACGCTCGTGGGCGATCCGATGCACACGATCTACGGCACGGCGCGCAACAACACGATCAACAACATGATGAAGCTCATGCATGCGCTGCAGAGCTGGGGCGATGACTACGAAAAACGCCGCGCCTATCTCGGCATGCCGGCGCACGTCACGCTTTCCGCGATCGAAGGCGGCTGGCCCTATCGCTGCTCGCGCGTCCCGGTCGCGTGCACGCTCTACGTCGATACGCGCCTCATGCCGGGACAGGAGCCGCTCGAAGTGCAGCGCGAAATCGAAGCGGTGGTCGCGCGCGTGCAGCGCGAGGATCCCGATTTCGCGAAGCTTCATCTCGACATGAACGTCTTCATGAACCAGTGGGGATCGGAGTGTCCGCCGGAGGAATACATTTACAAGGCGGTCGCGCAGGCGCACGAGGAGACGACGCGCAGGCCGGTCGAAGTGACTGCGATTCCGTTCGCCTCCGACGCCGGCGAATTGAACGCGCACGGCATTCCGGCGCTCAACTACGGCGCCACCGGCCGGTTGCGCACCTTCAAGGCAGGCGAGCGGCCCGGGGATCTCGCGAAGGACTGGAATCCCCAGCAGGGCGAGCACGCCTCGATCGAAGACATGCTCCAGGCGACCCGCGTCTACGTGAACCTGATCCTCAACGTCTGCACCCGCACCCGGCGCGAGCTCGGCCTCGCTCGCGATGTGGCACACAAAGACAAACGATCTCTCGTATCTACCCGGAGGAGGAAAGCACGATGAAGACCGCGTTGAAGAGTGCAGGCGCCATGCTGTTCGCCGCGCTCATGCTGCCCGGCCCCGATGCCCGGGCGGCGGCGAAAGATGCCTATCCCAGCAAGCCGGTGCGGATGGTCATTCCCTTCGCGGCGGGCGGCTTTTCGGATGTCGTGGGGCGGATCGTCACGCAGAAGATGGCGGAAAACCTCGGACAGCCGGTGGTCGCCGACAACCGGCCGGGCGCGAGCGGCATCATCGGCAGCGAGATCGTCGCGCGCGCGGTCCCCGACGGCTACACGCTCCTCCTCAACAGTTTCAATCACGTCGTCAATCCGAGCCTCATGAAGCTGCCGTACGACCCGATCAAGGGTTTCACCGTCATCAGCATGATCGCGGGCGGCCCGCCGCTCGTCATGATGGTCAATCCCTCCTCGCCCATCAAGTCGGTGAAGGACCTGATCGCGTCAGCGAAGCAGCAGCCGGGCAAGCTCAACTACGGCAGCTCGGGCATCGGCACTTCGGGGCATCTCATCGGCGAGCTTTTCAAGCTGCGCACCGGCGCCAACATCGTGCACGTCGCCTACAAGAGCAGCGGCGCGTCCATGACGGCGATCATCGCTGGCGAAGTGAACATGGCCTCCACCTACATGCCGGTCGCGCTGCCGCAGGTGCAGGCGGGAAGGCTGCGCGCGCTGGCGGTGACGAGCGCCCGCCGCTCGCCCGTGCTGCCGGATGTGCCGACGATGGCGGAAGCCGGTGTGAAGGGCATCGAGGTGATCGGTTTTGCCGGACTGCTCGGACCGCCGAAGATGCCGGCGCAGCTCGTGAAGCGGCTGCACGCGGAAACGATCCGCCTCGCGAAGGATCCCGATTTCGTGAAGCGCTACGCGGCCTACGACATGGAAACCGTCGCCACGCCGCCGGAAGTCTTCACGCGCTACATGGAAGAGCAGATCGCGCTCTGGGCCGAGGTCGTGAAGAGCGCCGGGATCAAATCACAGTAACGGCGCGTAGCGGAACATCCGGATAGCATCGTCATGCCGGCGCGACTTCCCATGGCACACGATAAGTCACAGTCCCATCGTCATGCCGGCGCAAGCCGGCATCCAGAACGAGCCTGGGTGAGACTGGACACCGGCTTTCGCCGGTGTGACGGCATGTCGGCAAATGCCGGGGACAGACCCGAAACCCCGGGTCTGTCCCCTTGCCATGCAGGCCGTCAGTTGAGGCGCGCCACGCGCTGCTGCACGTCCATCGCCTTTCTCTGCACCTCCGCCGCATCCTCCGCGTCCGGCCTGAGCAGCAGATACTGCCGGAAGTCGCCGAGCGCCGCGCGGAAGCATTCGAGCTCAAGATAGAGCTGCCCGCGCTCGCGATACTCCTCGGCGACGTGGGGAGCGAGTGAGACGATGCGGTCCGTCGCCTGCAGCGCCTTGTCGAGAGTCCCCTTGCTCAAATAGATCCCGCGCAGATTGCGCAGGATCCGCGCGAGGATCTCCCGGCTTCCCGCCGTCGCCAGCATGTTCTTCACGAGCTCGGGGCTCGCCTGGATGCCACCGCGCCAAGCTTTGAGCCGCTCCACGAGATCGTCCACGCCCAGAGAAATGCCCTTCGAATAGGGATCGAGCACGATCGCGCCATCGCGCACGATGCACTTCACGAGGAAGTGCGAAGGAAACGACACGCCGTGCAGCGGGAGCCCGATGCGCCGCCCGACTTCGATGTACACCACTGAAAGCGTGATCGGGATGCCGAGCCTTCGCTCCAGCACCTCGTTCAGGAAACTGTTGCGCGGGTCGTAGTAGTCGTCGGCGTTGCCGGCGAACCCCAGCTCCTCGAAGAGATAATGATTGAGCGCGCGGATCGTGTCCCCGATGCTGATATCCGGCCACAGCCGGCGGCGCAGCGTCGCGCCCATGTCGTCGAGCCGCTCGAGATACGCCCGGATGTCGAGATCGGAATACTCTTCCTTGGCGATCGCGAGCGCGGCCTCGGCGAGATTGATGGATTCCTCGGGCGCCGCGACGATGCGCGCCCAGTGCTGCGCGTGGGCGTTCTCCCCCGTCATGCCGGTCTCGCGAGCGGGAGATTCACGAGCAGATTCTGCGGCTTCATGCGCAGCGTAGCGTCGGCGGCCATCGCAAGTCCGAGAAAAACCGGCGATCCCGCCATCCCGGGACGCACCGCCGCAGTATCCCTGAACTCGAGCCGGAAGAGCCCGATGATGCGTTTCATCCGTTCCTCACCCACCGTTCCACCATTATAAATGTCGTTCAGCATGGCGGTCGCTTCGGCGTCGAGCCCGATGTGCCACTTCCACTCCTCATCGGGGATCTCGCGCACCGGCTTCACCGTGACCTCGACGCCGTGGAAATGCGCGATCCAGCGCTCGATCACGCGGCAGAGCGCGAGTGCGCCGGGCCGTCCGAAGCTCAGATCGAGCACCGTGTCATGGCGCTCGTCACGCCGCCAGTATTCGTCGCGGTTCGCCTCATCGAGCACGTCCAGTTCGATGACCCGCTGCGGCTGCGTCTCGCGAACGAGCTGCGCGAGCCCGCCGGCCGCCGCGCGCACGGCGTGCATTTCCACCGTTGCATCGTCCGCCAGCATGATCGCCCCCTCCTGCACGCTCACGCGCTGCTTGCGGAAGAAGAGCTCCGCGGCCCGCGCTTCGAGCGCGTCCCGCGTGCCGTCCAGCATGCCGCGAAGAATGACCTGCGCGGTGTGATGCACGAAATCCGGCGGCACCACGACGTCGCGCCGGAAGAGATCGATATAGAAAGCTTCCAGCGTCGGCGCGGCGAGGAGCTGATCTCGAAAGCGCAGCATCACGCGGTAGTTTTCACGCGCATCCGGATCGGCGAGTGCCGCGATCTCGGCATCGGACACGTTGCGCCACGGCGTCGCCATGAGCGCATCGTGGAGCGCGCGCTCGGCATCGCACGACTCCGGCACGGGGGCGAGCTCCCGGCGCATGAAGTACATGCGCAGGTAATCGTCCGTCACGACGAGCCGACCCTCGGCGTTGTGCCGCAGGAGGCTGTAACCGCAGCTCGTCCAGAAGTCGCTCATTGTTCTACTGCCCGATTTTACTTCGCGTTTCGAGCGCTTCCCAGCGCGCGAGGCAGGACATCAGCTCTTCCTCGATGGCGCCGTAGCGGGCCTGGAGCGCCTTCACCCGATCGGGCGCGTCCCGATAGAGCGCCGGATCGGCGAGCGCTGCGGTGATCTCCGCCTGCTCGGTCTCGAGCGCGCCGATGCGCTCTGGCAGCGCCTCCAGCTCGCGGCTCTCCTTGTACGAGAGCCCCTCGCGCAACGCGGATCGCGGCGTACGGCGCTCGGCAGCCGCCTTGCGCGGCGTGCGCGCGGCGTGCGTCTCCGACGCCGCCTGCCCGCGCTGTCGCTCCCAGTCGGAATAGCCGCCGGCGTACTCCTTCACCCGCCCCTCGCCTTCGAACGCGATCACCTGCGTCACGACGTTGTCGAGAAACGCGCGATCGTGGCTCACCACGAAGAGCGTGCCTGCATACTCCTGAAGCAGCGCTTCGAGCAGCTCGAGCGTCTCGATATCGAGGTCGTTGGTCGGCTCGTCGAGCACGAGCACGTTCGCCGGGCGCGCGAAAAGTCGCGCGAGCAGCAGGCGGTTGCGCTCGCCGCCCGAGAGCGAGGACACCTGCGCCCGCGCGCGCTGCGGCGGGAACAGGAAATCGCCCAGATACCCGATGACGTGCCGGCGCTCGCCGCCCACCTCGACGAATTCCGAGCCGGGACTGATCGCTTCGGCGAGCGTGGCCTCCTCGTCGAGCTGCTCGCGCATCTGATCGAAGTACGCGACCGCGAGCCGCGTGCCGCGCCGGACCGAGCCGCTGTCGGGCGCGATCTCTCCCACGATAAGGCGCAGCAGCGTCGTCTTGCCGCTGCCATTGGATCCGACGAGGCCGATGCGATCGCCGCGCAGCACACGGGTCGAGAAGCGGTCGATCACGCGCCTGTCACCGTAGTGCTTGGTGACTTCGTTCAGCTCGACGACCATCTGGCCGGAGCGCTCGCCGGCGTCCACGCTGAAGTTCGCGCGGGAGAGGCGATCGCGCCGGGCCGCCCGCTCGCGGCGAAGCTGCTCGAGCCGCCGCACCCGCCCTTCGTTGCGCGTGCGTCGCGCTTCGACCCCCTTGCGGATCCACGCCTCTTCCTGCGCGAGCAGCTTGTCGAAGCGCGTGTTCCCCACCGCTTCCGCGTTCAGCATTTCGTCCTTGCGGCGCTGGTAATCGCTGAAGCTTCCGGAAAAGGCGTGCAGCGTGCCGCGGTCGAGCTCGAGTATGCGGGTTGCGACGCGGTCCAGAAATCTGCGGTCGTGCGTGACGAACAGCACGGTGCCCGCGAATTCGAGCACGAGCGTTTCCAGCCATTCGATCGCCGGGATATCGAGATGGTTGGTCGGCTCGTCCAGGAGCAGCAACTCGGGCTCACCCGCGAGCGCCTGCGCGAGCGCCACGCGCTTGCGCAAGCCCCCGGAGAGCTGCCCCACCGTTGCGTCAGCGTCGAGTCCGAAGCGGGTCAGCAGCGTCTCGATGCGCGAGTTGATGCGCCACCCGTCGGTGACTTCGAGCCGGTGCTGCACCTCGTGCATTCGCTCGAGCATCGATGCTTCTGCGTGGGATTCGATAGCGTGGGACAGCGTGTGGAACTCGAGGAGCGCCTCGCGGATGTCGCCCGCACCGGCTGCGACCGTCTCGAAGATCGTCTGCTGCGGATCGAGCGCCGGCTCCTGTGCGACGAGCGCCACGCGCAACCCGGGCTTGCGCCATAGAACGCCGCTGTCGAGCGTTTGTTGACCGGCGATCACGCGCAGGAGGCTCGACTTTCCGCTGCCGTTGCGCCCGACGAGCGCCACGCGCTCACCCACAACGAGGGAGAGTTGCGCGTGCTCCAGCAGCGGCACATCGCCGAATGCGAGACATGCCTCGTCAAGCGTAACGACCGGCATCGATTATTTCAGGCGCGACGAGAACGGGAAACTCCGTACGGCCAGTGGTCAAGCGCACCGCAGTGGGCGAAGTGTTGTCACGAAGGGAGTCTCAACATAGTGTCCCTTCCCCCGCTTGCGGGGGAAGGCCAGGATGGAGGCAGTCCTACTCTATCCGCTCCGAAATCTCGATCAGATTCCCGTCCGGGTCGCGCACGTACACCGATCGAATCGGAAACCGCGCGCCGGTGCGCACCACCGGCCCCTCCTCGATCGCAATGCCATGCCGTTCGAGCTGCGCGATCACTTCCGCGAGCGGCCGGTCAGCGAGAAAGCACAGGTCGAGCGATCCGGGCGTCGGCGCGCGCGCCTTGATGCCGGCGTCGAATCCGGGCGGATGCACGTTGAACTTGTGGTCGCCGAAGCGCAGCGCAATGCGGTTCTCGCCGTAACGCTCGAGCTTCATGCCGAGGACGCCCGTGTAGAAGTCGAGGCACCTGTCGAGATCGCGCGTGGTGAGCACGATGTGATCGACGCTTTTGATCATCAGCGGCGGGAAGTGTGCAATTTGAGGGCTGTATAATAGCACCCACGCCCCGGTAGCTCAGTGGATAGAGCAGCCCCCTCCTAAGGGGCAGGTCGGACGTTCGATTCGTCTCCGGGGTGCCATACCGCATCACCCTCCATGCATTTGCATGTCCCCTATAGCAAGACGTGCACGGTCAGGCCGATGGTGACCGCGGTGACCACAAAGGCAAGGATGGCGACAACGCCGTCGTGAGCGATCAGCGATAAGCCACGAAACGCTGTGCGCGGGGGTGGTCCAACAAGACTACTGATCGCTATGTCCAAGGAGAACGTCTGCTGGGGCTGCCGCCGTTAGATTGGGGCTCGAGGGCTTATCGGAGATTCCATGGCAACGATCGACGGCACGAATGGTGACGACGTTCTCTATGCGCTCGCCAGTGAGGACGTGGTGAACGGGCTGGACGGCGATGACAAGCTTTACACAGTGTTCGACGCCAACACCCTGAGCGGCGGCGAGGGAAACGACGCGCTCAGGGCGACCGCCTCGTTCAGCATTCTGGATGGCGGCGCGGGAGACGACACGATCGCTGTGAACCTCGGTCATGACAACGTGGTTACGGGCGGTGCTGGCGATGATGCGATCCGGCTGGGGCCGGGCGACCTGAACTATGTCTCGGGTGGTGACGGGAACGATCGCCTCGAAGGCGACCGCGTAAGCGAGAGCGGCTTTCATGCCGGCAGCGGACACGACGCCGTATGGATAGACCAAGGCATACTCGTCCTTGTCGATGGCGGAGACGGTGACGATGTACTGTCCGCCACGGGATCGCAGGTGGATCTCCTCGGCGGCGAAGGCAATGACGTCCTCGATGCGACCTATGCGGCGCAGTCGGCGTTCGGAAACTACCTCGATGGCGGAAGCGGTGACGATGTGCTGGTGGCCCGCGGTCAGGCGACCCTGACGGGCGGCGAAGGACGCGACACGTTCGTCGTGATCGGCACGGACCCGAATACGTACATCAACGATTTCAGCAACGCCGCGCAGAACGGAAGTCAGGCGCTGCGGGCAGAAGACGTGCTCGACCTGCGGGAGACCCTGCAGAGCCTGTCTGTCCTGGACAAGCCGCTCGGTGCCCTGGTGGGCCAAGGCTATCTTGTGGTGAATTCAGAACAGAACGTGGGCGGCGGAGAGACAAACGACACAGTCGTCCAGATAGACCCCGACGGTCGAGCCGGCGACCTGCCGCCGGTCACCACCGTTACGCTGCTCGACACGTCGCTCGCCACGCAGGCCCAGGACATGAACAACTGGATGGTATGAGGCAGACCGCCTGTTTCAGCCCAGGAGCACCAGCAGCCAGACGATCGGCACGTTGAGCAAGGATACGAAAACCGCCGCGCTGCCGAGATCCTTGGCGCGCTTGGCGAGCGGGTGCCGCTCGAGCGAAACCCGGTCCACCACCGCCTCGATCGCCGAATTGAGCAGCTCCACCACCAGCACCAGCAGAACCGCCGCGATCATGAGCGCCTTGCCGAGCCCACTCGCCGGCAGCACGAGCGCGATGGGAATCAGGATGGCGGCGAGAACGACTTCCTGGCGAAACGCGGCCTCGTTCCTCAATGCAGCCGACACGCCGTGCAGAGAATGAAACAGCGCGTTGCGGATGCGTCGCAGCCCCGTCACGCCGGCCGCGTACTCAATCTCCGGAACGCGTCGAGAGTCCGGCACGGACATGGATCACCCCTTTCTCAGGTACGTCTTCCGGGAATGCCGAAGCCGGGTCCGTTGCAGGCCCGCGCGGGCATGCCCATGACGACGAGATACACGCCCAGTATAACGAGCCAGCACAGGACTGCCGACCACAGGTTGTGGGAGACAAAGTGCGCGCCCTGTGCAACGCGCGCCATGCCGAAGATCATGCCCGCCGCGAGCCCGCCCCACAGGCCGAGCAGCCCGAGCAGCCGGTTTGCCGACGCGCGTCCCGCGAAATAGAACGCGAGCAGCGTGAAGCCGGCCGATGCGTGGCCCCCGGGAAAGCAGTGACCCGGCGTATGGAACAGGGGCGCCGCGTCGAACAGCGTGAGATGCGGCGCGAATCCGCCGAACTCCTGGAGATTCCATGGGCAGTGCCGGACGCTCATCGCCTTCAGTGACGCCACCGCGAGCGGCGCGAGCGTCATGGCGAGCGACAGAAAAAGCAGCACGCGCCGTTGCGGCCTCAATTCGGGCAGCGCGAAGCTCAGCGCATAAGCCCCGATCACGCAGCAGACGACGATGAAGACGAGTTCCTTCATGAGCTGATGCCCGATCATTTCGAGGAGAAATGCTTCGCGCAGAGGAAAGCCGTGCGAGCCCGGGTCGTAGAACCACCCGCTCACGACCGAGTCAAGACCCGTCCGCTCCCAGACGAGCAAGCCGATGATACCGAACAATGCCGGCGCCAGATGCTTGAGCAGGAATCGCGTTCGCGCAGTCATGCAATCCCGTCACGATCGCCGACACGCGTGGAAGAGATCGCGCGCCGAGTCGTATATCGAAGTCTCGACCATCGCGAGTCCCAGCACGGAGTGAAAGAAGTTGTCGTGAGACAGCGCGTCGGCATGGCGAGCGGCAAGGCAGGCGCGATCGAGCGAGAGCCGGTCGTAGGTGCCGTCAGAAAGCCAGGCAATCATCGGCACGTGGATCTGTTCGCGCGGCGCGAGCGCGTAGGGAACGCCGTGGAGGTAGAGGCCGTTCTCGCCGAGCGATTCGCCGTGATCCGAGACATAGAGCATCGCGGTGTCGAACCGGCGCGCGTTGCGCTCGAGCAGCGCGATCAGTTCGCTCAGGACGTGATCGGTATAGCGGATGGAGTTGTCGTAGGCGTTGACGATGCTTTCGCGCGAGCAGCGGCCAAGCTCTGTCGTCTGGCACGCGGGCGCGAACGCTGCGGCCTCGGACGGGTAGCGCCTGAAGTACGCCGGGCCATGGCTGCCGACCATGTGCAGCACGATCACGGCGTCGTCCTGGAGGCCGTCGATGTACCCCTGGAGCCCCTGCAGCAGAATGTCGTCGTAGCATTCGCCGTCCCGGCACCACTCCGCCGAATTCGCCCGGGACAGGTCTTCATGAGGCACACGCGCGCACACCCCTTTGCAGCCCGAGTTGTTGTCGCGCCATAGCACCTTGATGCCCGCGTGCTGAAGGACGTCGAGGAGGCCTTCACGGCGCAGGGCGATTCCATCCGTGTAATGGTCGCGCCCCACTCCGGAAAACATACAAGGCAGTGAAACCGCCGTGGACGTACCGCAGGCCGCCACGTTGGTGAAGCTGAGCACGTTCTGTCGCGCGAGCTCCGGATTGGTCGGCCGCGCATAGCCGTTCAGGGAAAAATTGTCCGCCCGTGCCGTCTCGCCTACGACCAGCACGGCGAGCAACGGCTTGGCCGGGCTTGCCGTGGCCGTCAGCCGCCGTGCATCGACTCCCATCGGTTGCAAGGTGCGCGGTGTAGCAAGGCGCTGCTTCACATAGCCGTGGACCGCCGCGACGATGTTGTGCGGCACGAGCATGAGCCGCAGTTCCCGGTGGTTTCGCAGCATCGAGGCGTAATGCTGATAGTTGAGCACGAGAATGGCCGTGAGGCAGAACACCGCGGCGAGCGCATGGATCGATTTCCGGCCCAGCTCGCGCAGGAACGGATCGGCGGTCGCGCGGGCCCGCGCAACCAGCACGACCGGCACCCCGCCGAACGCCGCGAGCCACACGCCCATGCTCCACCCGGCCAGATCGCGCGCTTCCGCGACGTGGGTCTGAATCACATTCGCGACCATGCTCGCGTCGACCAGCACGCCGTAAGCGCAGGTGAAGTAGCTTGCTGCCGCCGAGGCGAGAAGCACGATGGCGAGCACGACCTTGGTGGCGCGGCCCCACGCGAGCGCGAGCAGCGTGACGTGAGTCCAAGCCAGCGCGGCGAGCGGAAGCGTGAGCAGAAACAGGACATTACCCGCCTGCAGCCCGTCTTCGGACCGCCATAGCGCCCGCCAGAAAGGCAGGTTTCCGAAGCCGACGAGCCAGATGGCCGCGAGCAGGATCAACGTGGGACGACTGAACTGCGCAACTCGCACCCGCTGCGCAAGGCCCCGCACCGTCATCGCGCTGATCCTCGACATTCCACCCCCCAGGCCGGCCGGACCATCCCGGTGGCGCACAACGCCGGTGAGACTACTGTCGATCGCGTGAAGGAAGCGTCATGCGGGCATCAACAATCTGTGAACGGCTGCCGAACCCCGTTCAGGAGCGTCCGGTCAAAGATTCAACCGGGGTTGGGATACCGGACGGAATCACAGTGAGGGCGACATGCACCTCCCCAAAGACGTTCAGGCTCGGGCCTTTGTGGCAGCCCTGCTCGCCACTCTGGCATTCCTCGCAAAACCGCTCTTCTGGGGCGCGTTTCTGTTCGCGACGCTGATGATCATGCTGTCCGAGCCGCTCTCCTGAGAGGTGTTGTCAATAGGTGTGTAAAAAGATTCAGGCGGCTTTCCTTGTCGGCTCGATCATTGTGCGCACAGCAATTCCGTCCTTGAACAGTGTTCCTTGGTAGACCTGCCTCATCAAATGAGGCGCG
>Ga0209172_10000724_pt1 | contig 85760 bp, 82 predicted proteins | sample LarsenN4metaG_FD_184113 | JGI IMG/M metagenome (GOLD analysis project Ga0209172, IMG submission 184113) | Hot spring sediment bacterial and archeal communities from British Columbia, Canada, to study Microbial Dark Matter (Phase II) - Larsen... ... | reverse complement strand
TGTCCCTTGCGGATCGTGGTTGGCGACAGCCCCGTGGCTTGCGCTATGGCCTGGATGCCACCCCAGCCATATGCATTAGCCTCGGCTGCGGCCCATTGTCGTCGCATTCGTTCATCCATCAGCGGTAGCGAGCGAGCGATACTTCGTCTCAATCAGTTCAATGGCGATTGCATCTTGCATCGCCGAGTTAAAACAGAATATGAAAAATCAGTCAACTTATTTTGACGCAAGTCCTAAGATAGTTCCTCATGTTGTTATTGCACCAGGTGAGATAGCGTTGCCAGTTATCGCACATTAACCTGATTGCCCACTCAAGTTTGAGAAGGTTCTGCATCCCGCCCATATTGGCGGGGGAGGGGGTCCTTACAGTAGGGTCAGACTTGCATATTTGTGTATTGTGAAATTTGCAAATACGCAGGGCTGACCTCATTGATGGGAGCGAGAATGTAGTTAACGGGTTGGTGATACCGTTTGGAGCTGGGTTACGAACTCATCTTGCTCCCGGCCCGGGTCAGAAGGCAGTAGGCAGTGAATGATACTGTTTGGAGTTGGCAATCGAACTCATCTTGGTCCCAACCCAGGTTATGGCGCCCGGGGCCGCTTCCCGCATGGTCCGACTTCAAACCAAAACCGGTATTAAAGGGTTGGTTCGGGCGCCAAGCGCCCTCAAAACAGCGTGAAGGCTCCGCTTACGTAGGCATCTCACCGAATCCGGCATTTGAGTTTCCGTGCCCGTATGTGAAGGCTCCGCCTACGTAGGTATCTCGCGAGGATCGCAATTCCCTTCAATCTGAAATACGTGAAGGCTCCGCCTGCGTAGGCATCTCTGTTGGCGCAAATACTTCGGGAGTTAATGTGAACTCCGGCGGCTAACGGCTTCAGCGCAGTAAACCGACTGACAGCTCTAAGCCGCCGGAGAGTTCTCATTGTGAATTGGATTGTAGTAGTGGTCTGTTGCTGTCCTACGCTTTGCCTTTTGCTGCAGCCTTAGAAGCCTTGAGCGGGTTCTTGGTGCCATCGCTGTTTTGCATGGCGGCGAGCATACGAGCGTGCGCGGCGCAATCGTGTTCGTTGGCTTTCTGCTTGTAGAATGAATCTTTATCAATTCCCTTCGAGAGGAAAGCCACGACCGTAAAGGCCGCGAGACACTTGGGACAGGTGAGACGCACCGCCTTTGCTGCTGTTCTTTTTGCCATTGTCAATTTCTCCTTTGCTAAAAGTTTTCAGTCTTAGAATTATTGCCAGCGCCCCTGGGTTGCACCTGGCAAAGGACGAAAGATTGCCAGAGCAACTTGAAAATGTCAAGCATGGCAAAAAAGTTCTACAGATCACTTAATCGTCTACTCGGTTGGCAAACTGTAGCGGCAAGTGATTCTGTTTTTGGTTTGAAATCGGACCACGGGGAAGCGGCCCCGAGCGCCATAACCTGGGCTGGGACCAAAATGAGTTCGATTACCAGCCAGTTCCGCTCGAGCGGTGCGCCCTCAGAACTGATTAAAATAAGAGATGTTTTGAGGGTGCCGCAGCGAGCGGAACTAACTGCGATCTTTTTCTTAAGCTCTATAGCCGCGATTATTATTCGTTGTGCTTCCTGTGTATTTGCGGGCTCTTGAGAATGGCAGACCAGGATTGTCTTCCGCGCGTGCCGCGATGAGCAATGACTTGAACTGCTCCTGACTTATCCACTATCAGTTCAAGCTCATTCTCATTCGATTGGGTCCTGGCTTGATCGTTCTTTGAAGCATCGCTGCCAGGCGATGAAACTTTACTGCTCATTCAAAATCCTCCAACAAGAATTGATGCTAAATCATATCTGAGAGAAGCGCGACTGACAACATCGAGCAGACTCCGTTACGGAAAAGGGTTAGTTTATAGGTAAGTTGGATACCACCGACTTGCGGTCGCGTGGAGATTCAGCTTTAACCTAAAAAATAGTCGCGTGGAGATTCAACTTCAACCCAGCAAGATACTACCGACCTGCGGTCGCGTGGAGATTCAATTTCAGCCTGTAGGCCAAAGTTGATGCTCCATGCGACTGAAGTCGATGGTATCAGGAGTGAGGTAGTAGAGTTAGGCCAAAGTTGAGACTCACAGCGAGCTAAAGTCGATTGCTTCGAAGGCGCCCACATAGCAGAAAGTTCATATAAGGGATTACAGGTAATGACAACCCTGGCCTTTCCGCAACGGAGATCGAGCAGAAGCGCAGACTTTTATATAATGCAGTACAGCCATTCTATCTTCGCTCCAAAAACTCTGCTATCCATCTAGCAACTACTTCCTCATCGGTAGCCTGGCTGAGACTGGCCCGGGCTGCCAACGCGCTGTCTGCGCCGATTCGTTCGATGCGATCAAGAATGAACGCTTCGCTATAAGCAGCGGGAAATTCAGGATGGCCCTGGATGCCGAGCATCGTGTTGCCAACTCGAAACATTGCCACCGGGCAATGATCGCTTTGCCCAAGTAGCACGCCGTCTTCGGGCAATTGCTGCACCTGATCCTGATGCATAAAGTGCAACTTGCAACTCAATTGCATTGGTTGCATCCACTCTTCAGCTCGTATTACATTTAGGCTATGGACCCCCACTCCCCAGCCCTGAGTTGCGCGTTCTGTCTTGCCACCCAGCGCTTCGGCCAGAAGCTGATGCCCAAAACAGATTCCAACGAACGGTTTGTCAGCTCGATATGCCTGCTTCACAAAATCTTTGAGCCAATGAATCCAGCCGACATCTTCGTAGACCGAATAGCGCGAGCCGGTGCATAAATAAGCATCGCAAGCATCGAGCGAGAGAGGGAACCGACCGTTGCAGACATCGAAACAGTCAAGGCTGAACTGCGGCGCGTAACGGCTGAAGAGCGCGGCAAACATATCCCTGTAGTCACCAGCTATGCGCCGGAAACGTTCAGCGACGTGATCACATTCAAGCAGACCTACCTTCATGATAGTCTCCAATTCGCCTCAGAAGCGCAGAGCCAGCAGAGGAAGTACCGCATTAGCCAGTGGTCAGTAGACAAGGATACTGAAACGTAACTAGTCACTGATTACTGAATCTCTGTCGTCTCTTCTCAGACTCTTTCTTCCCCTCTGCGAGACCTCAGCGTTCTCTGCGCCTCTGCGGTGAGGACAAACTGTTATCTACTTTTAGCGTCCCGTGAAACTTGCCGGTTTTTTAGCAGTAAAGGCAAAGCCCGCTTGAAGCGGCACTCCAAACGTTTACCGGCAATCACAAATTCACGCGCAAATGAAAAGACTTGGGACGAGTCAACGCTTCATAGCCCAGCCTGGAGAGACTGCAGCCGCGCCCTGAGTCTTTCACTCCGGTCCACGCCAGCGCCGGATCAAGATAATCGCAGCGATTCATAAACCAGGTCCCGGTGTTAATCTGATCGCCGATGCGCAATGCAGCATCCAGATCGCTAGTCCAGATCGAGGCGGTCAGGCCGTAACGGCTGTCACTGATCAGTCTGATTGCTTCCTCATCATCTTTCACTGCCATCAAACCTACCACCGGGCCAAACGTCTCTTCGGTCATCACCCGCATGGTGTGATCGACGTTAAGGAGCACTTGCGGCGCCAGATAAGGGGTCCCTTCTTTATCAGCAGGAAAATCGCGCGGATCGATCAGCGCCTGGGCCCCCTGTCGCACTGCCTCTTTGATCTGCCCGCGCACGAACTCGGCGGCGTTGGCGCGAACCATAGGCCCCAACGTGGTTTCCCTATCAAGCGGATTGCCCAGTTTGTACTGCCTGGTCAGCTCTACAAAACCTTCAACAAACTTGTTGTAAATGTCTTGATGAACATAGATGCGCTCGACTGCGCAACAAGATTGACCGGCATTGAAATAGACGCCGTCTACCAGATTTTCAATAGTCGCTTCCAGAGGCGCATCGGGGCGCACATAAGCAGGGTCCTTGCCGCCCAGCTCAAGGCCGGTAGCGATGAAGCGTTCGCTTGCCGCGCGTTGCACGGCGTGGCCCCCGGCCACCGAGCCGGTGAATGCCACAAAGCTGATGCGCGCATCGCCGATGATCTTCGCCACATCCGAATGAGTCGCATGCAGGTACTGAAATACGCCATGCGGCAGCCCGGCGCTTCTGAACGCTTCCATATAGTGTTCTGCGACCAGGGGCGTTTGATCAGACATCTTCAAGATCACGCTGTTGCCTGCCAGGATAGCGGGAACCACTGCGTTGACCGAAGCAAGGTAAGGATAATTCCACGGAGCCAGCACCAGCACTACGCCAAGCGGCTCGCGGCGAATGAAGCGATGGAAACCTTCTTTCGGCTCAAGGACAATATCACAGAGCGCGCTCTCGGCAATGTCGGCCATGTAGTTTACCCGCTCTTGAAAGCCTCTGCGAATTTCCAGTGGACTGTGAGCCAGTGGGCGACCCATTTGCCAGGTAAGCTCTTCGCCAATTTCGTCGGCATGTTCTACAAACCAGGCGAGCATACGGCGGCAAACAGCAACTCGCTCCGCAACTGGCACGCGCTTCCACTCCCGCTGCGCCGCAGAGGCTCTGGCGAGCGTATTTTCTATCTGCTGGCTCGATGCCAGCTCGCGTTCGACATAGACGGAACCATCAATCGGGCTGATAGTTCGTTGAATCCTTTCGCTCATAAATCACTCAGGGGTAACATAAGCTGCTGTGATGCCGCCATCGACCAGGAATTCGCTGCCTGTAATATAAGACGATTCATCTGAAGCTAAGAACAGCGCGGCCTGCGCTATCTCTCTTGCTTCGCCAAATCGGCCCATTGGAATATGGATCAATCGTCTCTGCCGTTTCTGCTCTGTGTCCAGGAACTTCATCAGCATCTCTGTGCGCAACGGTCCGGGGCAAAGGGCATTGACGCGAATATTTTCCCGGGCGTGAACGATGGCCAGTTCGCGGGTCAAAGCAAGCACTGCGCCCTTGCTCGCGGTGTAGGCTATCTGAGGAGTGGCAGCGCCCATCAGCGCCACGAACGAAGCGGTGTTGATGATCGAACCGCCGCCAGCGCGCCGCAATGCCGGAATGCCATATTTGCAACCGAAGAAGACCCCCTTGGCATTCACGTTCATCGTGAGGTCCCAGACAGCTTCGTCAGTGGAGATAGCATCATCGTCCTGACTATGCATGATTCCAGCGTTATTGAAAAGCACATTGAGCTTGCCGAACCCCTTTTCGGCGAAAGCTACCATCTGCTCACAATCGCTGGCTTTCGCAACATCGGCGTGGATGTAGGCCCCCTGGCCGCCCTCTCCTTTGATCATTTCAACTGCCTCCTGGCCGCTTCGGTCGTTGATGTCAACAACCACTACTGCTGCGCCTTCTCTGGCGAAGAGCAGCGCCGTCTCTCGCCCGATCCCACTGCCTGCTCCGGTAATCAAAGCGACTTTATCTTTCAGTCTCATCAGATCCTCTCGAAGTATCGCTTCCGCTCCCAGTCGGTTACCGCCGTATTGAAAGCGGCCTGCTCTGTGCGGAAGAAGTGACTGTAATGCTCAACCACATCTTCGCCAAAACTGCGTTTAGCAAACTCGCTGCTGGCAAACCTGTCGGTGGCTTCGCCGAGAGTATAAGGCACGCGCGGAAGGTGGCGCGCAGCATAGACATCGCCGATGAAGCACTCCGGCGGCTCTATCTTGCTAACAATGCCGTCCAATCCGGAAGCCAGCGCAGCAGCAAAAGCCAGGTAAGGATTACAATCTGCGCCGGGAATGCGGCACTCGATGCGCAAACTCTGGTCGTGGCCCACTACGCGAAATCCTGCTGTGCGATTGTCATAACTCCACGCCAGGCGCGTCGGCGCCCATGAGCTATCCACAAATCGCTTGTATGAATTCACCGTCGGCGCATAGAAGACCATCACATCAGGCACATGAGCGATCCAGCCGCCTAGAAAGTAGCGGAACGTATCCGAGCATCTTACCGGGCCAAAAGCAGTGTCCCCGGCAAAAGCATTGCGGCCATCGCGCCATAAGCTCATGTGGATGTGACAGCTTGATCCGGCGCGATCAGCGGCAAATTTAGCCATAAAGGTCACAGAGAGCCCCATCTGCTCGGCTACTTCTTTGAGGCATTGTTTGTAGACTACGTGGCGGTCTGCCATCTCCAGCGCCTCTGTGTAACGCACATTCAATTCGTGCTGGCCCAGCCCCCATTCGCCTTTGGAGTTTTCCACCGGCACGCCTGAATGTTTCAGGTGGCGGCGCACTGCTCCGGTATAGGTTTCCGTGCGCGTGCCTTGCAGAATATGATAGTCCTCTAAATACCATCCCGCTGGCTCAAGATTGTGATAGCCCTGCTCGGCAGCCTGGTGATAGTTGTTCTGAAATAGATAATACTCCAGCTCAGAAGCGACAAAGCTGGTGAAGCCTAATTTCTGCGCTGCTTCTGTTTGCCTGCGCAGTATTGAACGCGGCGCAACCGCAACGAAGTCGCCGGTCTTTTCATTTTTTACATCGCACAGAACCAGCGCCGTCTTATCAAGCCAGCTCGCTGCGCGCAGTGTGCTGAGATCAGGCACGATGTGAAAATCGCCATAGCCCAGCTCCCAGTTGGCGAAGCGGTAGCCTTGCACCGGCTCCATCTCCATGTCAGTTGTGAGCAAGTAGTCGCATCCATGCGTGCCGTGGCTGGCGGTATCTTCGACAAACATCTCGGCATCGTAACGCTTGCCTACCAGTCGCCCGTAATGATCGGTGAATGCGACAATGACCGTCTCAATCTGTTCCTGGGCCACGAGCTCGCGCAGTTGATCGAGCCCCAGCATCCCTTTGACAATCTCTGTTTTCATAAGTTGCTTCCATCTCGAAGTCAGTCTCAAGCATTACTGACCACGAGCCCGTTTTCAATTCTTGCTATCCTCCATTGTAACTCAATCCATTGCTGTAGACCTTAAGAAAAAGGTTACAGCAGGTTCCGCTCGCCAAGCGCCCTCAAAACAAGTTGTTTTTTAGAATTGTTCTGAGGACACTAGGCGAGCGGAACCGAAAATTACTCTTCTTGAAAGCTGTAGAAGGCAGGCGCGACAAAATATCACTTCTTCAGAAACACGGGCTGAGTCCAGGCCACTTTGCCGTTAGACTCGATGACCTTGGCGCGCACATACAGCTCATCGCCGTTAAATGTATAGACAGCGGGATTACTCGTCGCCTCTTTGAGCAGCCTGCCCCCCTTGCCTATGAAGTGCACAGTGTATTTGCTATTCCTGTGCTCTTCTATTGAGATTTTGATCTCTTTGCTGTTGACTTCATAGTCTTTCAGAGCGACGCCCGTCGATGCATAGAAGTCTCCATTCTCCATCGCCTGAAGAATCTCGTTTGCATCGAGTCTGGCAGCCCTCACTACCACCCATCCGTGGCCGGGCGTGGAACGGGTCTTATCGGCGACATTCTTGAAGACATGAGCATCATCTACGGCGATGCCGTAGACAAGCTTGCCGCCTGAGAGTATGTCATCCCACATCGCTTCAAGCCCGGGAAATCCGCCGCCTCCCAGGTTATTGACTTCCGGGTGGCCGTTGTAGACCTCAAAGAGTTTTATGTTCTTCACTGCTTTGATGTGCTCTGCGCTGATGGCCCAGTGAAAATTAGGATGATTGATATGCGGGACCCCATCAACTTCGCGGATAGCATCGACATTATTCTGAATGGTAGCGATGATGCTATCGCCGTGCTGGGGCATAACTACTTGACTGATATTGAGGCCGTTAATATGAATAGGCTTGTCTGCGAACCGATCAGAGACCTCTTCGCCTTTGATGACGATGAATTTTCCTTCTGCGCCGTGAACGGCGTTTAAGCCATCAACGTTGGTCAGGTAGTTGTGATCTGTGAGCACAAGAAAGTTGTAGCCGTGCTCCCGGTACCAGCGAACGACTTCATCAGGGGTGCTATCGCCATCGCTGTTGATGGTGTGAGTATGAGTGTTGCCCTTATACCAGGCGAGCTTCTTCTCTTGCGCTGCGGTGAACCAGGTGGGGCTTAGCGCGATGAGAAAACTCAATGCAATTATCAAGGCAAGATATTCGATCTTGAGCATAATCGAACTTAATCTCCTTCCGCCTTTGAAGGCGATGGACTGGCAGATTCTGCTGCGCCGGTTGAGAGGATTGTTTCGCTTGCCGACCAGGCAGGGCCGTGAAAGCGTTGCCGCTCCCTGACGATATACCACAGGCTGAGCATCGCAGTAAAAGTCACTATCGCTTTTCCCGTGCGCATATTTTCAGGCAAGCTGAGAATAATGCTGATGAATATTACCCAGAGAATAGCGATTAGGTTAATGGCCGAGCTGTATCGCCCCAACTGCCAGGGGCCCCTCTCTAGCTGGGCCGCTGTGCCTTTTGCGCGCCAGGAGAGGTAAACGGGAATTATGTAAGAGAAGTAGAGGCCGATGACGCTGATAGAGGTCACCACCGAATAAGCGCCGCTGTAGATGGCCGCCAGGAATGCCGCCGCCACGCACAGCCAGATGGCAGGCGCGGGAGTGAGATGCTTTTTGCTAACTCGCTTCCAGAGGCGCGAAATCGGCATGCCGTTATCGCGGGAGAAAGCATAGATCACGCGCGAGCTCCAGGTCACTGCCGACAGTCCGCAGAACCACATTGCCATTGCCGCAAGCGCCGAGAACAGGCCGCCTGCTCTGTCGCCCAGCGCCGTTGCCAGAATGGCGATCACAGCAGGAACCTCATTGCCGCTCGCGTCCTTAGCGTTGAGCACTGCGGGAATCTCTTTGATAGCCAGCGTTAAAGCAATGAGCAGCAAATAGCCGACTATGCTTGAGACGACTACAGCCATCAGCATCCCCCAGGGGGCCCTTCGCCGGGGATCTACCGTCTCTTCCGATACGCTCGCCGAAGCGTCATAGCCGGTGAATGTCCACTGCGCTTGCAGCAAGCCTACAATAAAGGCCCACCAGTACGGCCAGCCTTCAGTGTTGTGAGTGACGCGGGCGAAGAAGAAACCGACCGGCTGCTTGGGCGCAAACAGCAGCAGCGCCCCGACTATGGCTATCACCCCGATGATATGAACGGTGACGCTGAAATCATTGAGCCAGGCGACCAGGCGAATGCCGTAATGATTGATCAGGGCATGCGAGAGCAGTATTGCGCAGTAGACGATCAGGATGTTCTTTGTAGTGCTGTCGAGGCCAATGAGCGGAGTGATAAACTGAGCGCAGCCATAGTCAATGCCTGCAAGAGCGGTGAGCTGTCCCACTATGTTGAACCAGGCAGTGAACCAGCCCCAGCTCTTCCCTCCCAGCTTACAGGACCAGTGATACATTGCTCCTGAAGTTGGCAGAGATGAAGCAAGCTCGGCCATGCTCATGACGACTGCCAGAGTAAACAGCGTCACCAGCGGCCAGCCGAAGGCCATCTCAGCCGGGCCCCCCATCCGAAGGCCATAGCCGTAAAGCGTCACTGCGCCGGTGAGGATAGAGATTATCGAGAAAGAGATGGCGAAATTGGAGAAGCCCCCCATTGTGCGGAATAGTTCCTGCGCGTAGCCGAGTCTTCCCAGCTCGCGCTCATCCTGACGACTCTGATCGGGCAATTTTGTCATAGCGAAATTGACCAACGGGAGATGAGATGAGCTATCAGGATAGCATAAGTTCACCTGTCAAACAGTAGCAGAACCACAGGAATGGCAGCAGTCATTTAAGAATGAGTTTTAGCTCATTACCAAATTGATAGGAAGCTTCTCCGTTGCGGAAAGATTGCCCATAAATCAGCCGGATAACTCCGCGGCCTGATACCATCGGCTTTATCCTATGGTACTTCAGCTTTATCCTAATGTCAGCACGGCTCAGGCAAGATACCATCAGCTTTAGCCGCATGGAGTCTCAGTTTCGCCCTTATAGGATGAAATTGAAGCACCCTGCGCCTGAAGGCTATGGTATCTGCCAAGTCCAAGGCACAATCAGCTTCCTTATTAAACCTTTCTGCAACACAGAGAGGCTTTCCCAACCTTGACTTTGGCAGGCGCAGGCCATAGTATTAAAGCCTGTTTCGGCGCTACTGGAGCAGCAGTCTACGGCAGCGCGGTTTTTTCTGAAGTAATTTAAATGAATTGCGGGCGGCTAGCTCAGCTGGCAGAGCACCGCGTTCGCAACGCGGGGGTCGGGAGTTCGAATCTCCTGCCGTCCACCAGTAATGATTAAAGAAGAAGGGCTTAGAAGATTCGATCTTTTAAGCCATTTTCTTTTTTTGGGGCCTCCGGCGTCGATCGAACAAGCGCTGCAAGAATATGCGCGTGGCAGCGTCTCGTTTGACGCAGCAGCCCATCAAGCTGGCGTGTCTCAGGTCGATGAAACTCCGATTCGGGAGGAGCCGGAAAGCCAGGGAGCAGGGGAGCTTGAGTGATAATGTTCATTCGGCGCCCTCGCGCCTTTGCTCCTCATCCGCCGCAGCTTATTTTATCCTGTAGCCTTTCTCTTCATTATTGAATATCCAGCCGACTACTTCGCCGATGTGGATCTCGTCATAGCTATAGGATTTCATCGTAACAGCAGCAGAGCCTTCATCTACCAGGGCCCTGGTTGATCGCCGCATCTCTTTGAAGCGGCTCTGCCACACCTCGATATTTTTCGGTCGCAGATCAACCCAGCCCTTCCTGGCCCACTCGTCTATCGAGGATTTATCAAACGCCACTTCGGCGCTCTCCTTGCGCTCAGGGATCTTTATCAGCGGCCCGCGAATGATCCGCCCGCCATCAGGCGTCAGAATGGGGATGCCTATCGATGTGATAGTATCGCGAATGCTATTCCTGGTTATGTACCGGTAGAGCGATTGAGCAATATCTTCCGATGGCGTCTCAATCACTCTATCGAGCGTCTTGAACTTCGTCTTGAGCAAGTAAGCCTCGTAGAGGAGCTTGGACAATTCCGGGGGCCCCAGTTGCCCGATTGCCACCGATTGCGAATTGGTTGTCTTCTCAAGTCTCTTAAGCTGAGAGATGGCCAGTTGACGCAGGTAGCCGGCGCGATAGGATGGATTCATAACTGCGCTGTCGATAGATGCTATCACGTCCAGCCCGGTGTTGCTCCCTTTGATCTCCAGCACAACTGCCCAGGCGATCTCTTCCGGGGTGACAAATTCCATCTGATTGAGGCTGGTTATCGTCTCGAACTCGCCGCGAGCGAAGAAGCCGTTTTCTCCTGTATCGATCCCCACCATCCTCAGCTCGTCGAGTCGCTGAAAGTTCTCTTCCGGCAATCGCAAGCGGAGGCCATTTTTGAGCGTCTCGGTTTTGCTGGCGAAGACATAGACCGGGTGGCCGTGATCTTTGATAGTCTGGTAGCTGACCTTCTTGTAGCCGATCATTGCGCCGGGCTTGATCTCTTTTACTACCGGGCCCCCAGGAGTGCGCGCCATCAAAAAGAGCAGGCCGGTGTGGGCGAATGCCACGGCTGTCTTCGACATCAGCAGCGCGCTCGGTTTGTCTTCGCTATGCGTGTAGGGAATGTTGAGCCCCATGCCGCCTGTGCCTGTGGTGCCTATCTTGAGATAGATCCTTGTGCCAGCATCAACCATAGCTCTGTAGATCAACTGAGTGTGGCGTATCAATTGCGGGATTGCCTGGGAGATCAGCAGTATCTCTATCTCTCGCGCCGCCTGCTTTCTCGCTCTGGCAATCCGGCGCAGCTCGTTCGCGTCTATTGCCTGCTGAACCGATTCAAGCGCCTGCCGCACAAGGAAAGAGCCGGTATAGACATCCTGATAGCTGATTGCAGTCGCAGTATTGATAGCATCAATTATGACATCGGGCTTGTATTGCCTGATGATGCTGACCAGATAGGACTCTTCGTAAGCTTTGTCTATATCGCCGAACAGGTCTTGATAGGTCTCTTCTCGTCGGCTGCGACTTTCAACCAGCAGATGGCGATCTTCTTTGGAGAAAGATTTTCTGGCGAATATATTTCCCCATACCTCTTCAAACTTGACTTGAGGGAATTCTTTGCGCAGCTCCCAGACAACTTCGCGCACCTCGCGCTGAAAGAGTGAAGCGATGACGATGGTTTCAGGCTTCAGGTCTTTGGCAATTTGCCTGGCTATCTGGGAGCCAACCAGCCCCGCTCCGCCAAGCACAAGGACGCATCGAGCAAAATCTGACACAGCAACCTCACCGAAATCCAAGATGGATTAGAAGCCGCGAGCGCGACAGATGCCGCGACCGATACACGGTTTGTCGGGCTCTATCTCGCAACGCTTGCGCTCAAGGAATTCAACGAACTCGTTGACCGCTTCAGGCGTATCAAACTTTTCCTGGCTCGGATGCAGCGCCTGTGGGCGATGCGATAGAGTGACAAACGCAGCCGGTTTGCGTTGCAACAACTCTCCAAGCTCGGCGGCTGTGGTAAGTTCAATGCCCAGGCTTTGCAGCTTCATCTTCAATTCTTCAATAGCGCGCGCGAGCCCCGCCGGAGGACGGCTTGGAGAATCGGCTTGCTGGCAACAGAAGATAGAATCGGTGACTGCGATCACTCGTTTGCCCTGCATCAGCGCATGAATCGCAATATCAGAAAACGGCGAGTCCAGTTGCAGAGCAGCGATCTTTGACGCGAGCCCAAGCGTCATTGCCGGGATGATCACCTGAGTTGTAGCAGCAAGGAGATGATGAGGCTCCCGCATCATCTCCCCGGCCACTTCTTCGATGCCCGGCAACTCGCGCAGCGCCATCTGTCTGTCAACCGGATGTTCACCGGAAGCAGCAAAGATTGCGCGAAGGCCCCGACAATCGCCGTTCGGCTGACTGGCTCTGATCTGTTGCAAAGCAGTGAGCAGATTGACATCTCCTCCGGCGAAAATAATCAGACACTTCTGCTGTGAGAGCGCGAGTGTGCTGCGCGCCTCGCCGGCGGCCAGGCGATTGCTGATATGGGAGGCAACCTCTCGTATTAGGTCCTGAGAGATCATGGCTGTCCCCTGTTATTGATGGTAATCAATAAAATCGACTACGCCGACTATGGTCGAGTCAATAGCGGCGCCCTGCTGGCCTGTAGCCGCAGTTGATGCTGACCAGCCTTCCTGAACGACTATGACGATGTCCCCTACTCCGGCATCAACTGCATCCAGAGCTATCGTTGTTGATCCGCGATCGCTGCCATCGGGATTGATCGGTTGCAGGAGCATGATGCGCGCTCCGGCATATCTATCGTTTTTCTGTGTGGCAACTACGTTGCCGATGACTCGCGCCAATATCATCTTAAATTTGCCCCCATCGGTGAACCAGATCTCTATCATCTACGGCAGCCGGCAGGGGGCCAAAAGCAGCTGCGCCTACCTGTCTACGAAAGCCGAATCAACAATGCCAACGATTGTGCAGTCGGTAGGCACAGTCTCCGGCGGAGAGAAGGGAAAGCTGGATTCCTTTCCCCGACACCAGAAGACCAGCTCGCCGACTCCGGCTCCGACCGAATCCAGCGCCACAAGCGGCTTGCCGATGGGCTTACTGTTTGCATCGAGAGTCTGAATGATAAGGAGCTTCTGGCCCAGCAAGCCGGGGTCCTTGGCCGTAGCCACGACAGTGCCTATCACTTTAGCTAGTTGCATACTGCCTTAATTTAGCACATCTCATCGGGGGCTGTACAATCTCAGACTCGATACCATCGGCTTCAGCCGCATGGAGACTCAGCTTTGACCTACTGTTTCGGCGAGCACGGAAGTAAGGCTGAAATTGAAACTCCATGCGGCTAAAGCCGGTAGTATCTATGGGTTTTGAGGAAAAAATTACACCGGCTTCGGGGGCCAGGCGCCCTCAAAACTCTTCTTTTATTGTTTTGAGGGTACCTGGCCCCCGAACCAACTCGCACCGTCAATTGGGCGCATTGCGTTGAGATCGTCAGGAGTAATTATCGGATGGAACTTTTGCCTGCGCCGATTGACCGGATTTGCGAGATATCGAGAATGCGTACTCCCTGGCAAGGATACTCAATGGACGCAAGCGGAGTGTTTGTCATCTGTTCAAGCGTTACCAGTCCCAGATGCTGAGCAGTGTCCCTTGTCGCAGGAATGCGCTCAAATACCCAGTACATCGGCAAGAGAATATAGGGCCACCGGCGACCGGAGCCGATCACATAACACGGCCTCAAGATAGTTGCATTCAACCCGCTTTGACGGATCATCTGCTCGCCCTGGGAGCGAACCTCGATATAGGCTTTCATTACAGGCGCAGGTTGGGCCACGCTGAGATAGACGAAATGTTCAATACCCGCTTCCATTGCGGCGGAGACAGACGCTTTGACCGAAGCCAGATCAATGGCGCGGAACTGCCTGGCTTTGGCCGGAGATGGATGAGATACACCTAATAATTGCACAAATGTATCGGCAGGCCGGATGTATTGAGCAAATGACGCTTTGTTTAGAGGAGCACCTGTAATCACCGAGCAGCCGGTTGGGAGTTTAGACTCTGAGCCTCTGCGCGCCAGCACGCACACCTGATGCCCGCACTTCAATAGCTCAGAGATCAAGCTTCGTCCAAGATAGCCCGTTCCCCCTGTGATGAATATATTTCGGCGAGTCATTGGGCCCCCTTCCCAGACCGGGCGCAAGATTGGCCAAATCAAACAAATCAGCTTTGCCCGGCCAAAGGCTCGCCGGAACAGATATGCCAGTGAAGGTGCTTCGACTCCTGATATTTCCCAAGGTTTGTTAGCAAACGACAGCCACCGTGCTCGGCAACAACCCGAGCGGCAATCTGCTTGGCTACGGCTATCATTTCAATCAGCAAATCATTATCTTCATCCTTAAGAGCCATCAGCGAAGCGATATGTCTTTTGGGAATGACGACAATATGCACCGGCCAGTAAGGGCGCGTGTGATAGTAAGCGAGCACGTTGTCTGTTTCGGCCACCTTCTCGACCGGTGTGCGCCCGCTTAATACCTCATCACAGTAGAAGTCGTCGCTCATGCGCTATCTGTTGCCTCTTTCCAGGAAGGTGAACAGATCGATGATCTCCTTCATCGAGAGGTTATCCAGCAGACCTTCGGGCATCATCGATGTCTTTGAGACCGCTCGCGTCTTGATCTTCTGCTTGGGCACAGAGACTTTTGCGCCCCCCATCTGCTGCAAGACCACCTTCTCAGCATCTTCTGAGGCGATTGTGCCGATCAATGATTGGCCATCTGTAGTTGTAATCTCAACCGCAGCCCACAGATCAGAGATTGTCTTTGAAGGATAGATAACGGCTTCAATCATATCTTTGCGCTTGAATCTCTTGCCCACATTTGTCAAATCGGGCCCGGCTTCGATGCCAATGTCGCCATAGATATGGCAACGGTCGCAGTAGGCTTTTTGATAAGCCTTCTTTCCTTCGACTACCGATCCGCCTTTATAGCTCATTGGGTCCCAGAGCAAGTATTCCGCCAATTCCTGGTCACTTAAAATTCTTGTGTAAGGCTTGCGAGTGAATGCCGGGGCCACTCTCCCGCCAGATGCTGCTGGATCGGGGCTCAGGTCGGGCACGCGCGCCATGGCCTTTGCTCTCTCTTCGGGGCCCATCGTCTCCAGGAACGAATTCCACATATTTTCAATGAACCCTAGAAAGCTGGCTCCGCCTTTCCACCTTTCTTTCTGGGTCTTCTCGAACCACTTGATAAACTCTTCCTTTTGCCCAGATGTCCAGCCCGTTTTAATTGCCCTCAGACAGTAGGCATAGAATATCTGTTGCTCTCTATCGGTTTTGTCTTTGGACATTTCCACAAAGAGCTTCTCAATCGTCCCCGGCGTTTGAAGATGAGCGAGAGTCCGCGCCAGTTCCCGATTGAGTCGCCAATCGGCAGTTGGAAAACGAGCCAGAAGATTGCTTGCGATCTGATTGTAAACTTGCGGCCGCTCGACTCCCTGATCATTTAAAAAGGTGAGGTGGATGACGCGAAGCAAGCGAAGCAGATCGTCTGCCGGGAGATCCAGTTTTAACAGATCAATCTCTTTTCGCAGCACCTCGTCGATGTCATTGGTGCCTCTGATAGTCTGGACCACAGCAAGGAGGCCCTCAATTGCCGCGACCGGATTCTTCTCCTTGAGCATCGCCTCTTTCCACAGATTGCGATTAGTGCTTTGCAAAGCCAGTCGGGCAGCATATCGCATCCATCGATCCGGCTCGCTGAGCAGCGGCAACAGCTCTTGAGCGGGAGAAAAATCAAGCTCCATTATCGGATTGATCCCGGTGCGCACAAGCGCCTCGCAGGCTCTGCGCCGCACAAAAGCATCCCCATCTCTCAATCGCTTGACCAGCTCTTTGCGAGAGCTTGCTGTTGCGTGTAGACCCAGATAATAAGTAGAGGCAGCGCGAACTTCCCACTGCGGATCGGCCCCCAAAAAGACCAGCAATTCTTCTCCGGGAGCCGGGCCATAAACCTGAAGTAGCTCAAGTGCGCGGACGCGCCGCTCTGCTTTTGCGCTCGCATTTTTAACTTCTGATAGCAGCGCCTCGCCCCATCTTTGTCCCAGCTCATTCTTGAGCTGTTGCAGCCGGGCCCTTCCCCAGGCAGAACGCGGCTGAGGCTGCAACAGAGCTTCGTCGATCTTATCTCTAGGAACAACGCGAGGGGCCTCGTTGCCTCTGTAGGCTACCCGGTAGAGCCCGCCTTCGGTGTCTCGACCGCCATTGGCGAAATAGAGAAACCCATCCGGGCCGACTTCAAGATCAGATACATTGATCGGCTCGCCCAGCACAAGATTCTCTTGCGTTTCAGCGTAGGTTGCTCCCGCCTTCTTGGGAAACCCGACCAGGATGCGACCGCGCGACCAGTCGCCGAGGATGAATGAATCGTAGTATTTCTCTGGATAAGCGTAGTGCAGATAGAACTCAACTCCAACAGGCGAGCCGCGCCCTACGTCCGTCATGGGAGGCAGACTGTCAGGATAGTAATCGGGCCACTTGCCTGAGCCTGTGCGCCAGCCGAATTCTCCGCCGGGGATGACGTGATCTGTGCGAACCGGGCGGAACCAGGGCAAACCTATGTCCCATTCCATATCAGCATCGAAGGTAAACAGCTCTCCAAGCCAGTTGAAAGCGGCATCGTACTGATTGCGGAAGCCTCCGGCAAACATCTGCCAGTTGCGCCCTTCAAGATCGACGCGGAAGATAGTTCCTCCTGGAGCGCGGATCTGGCGCGCGTGCCCTCGCGGATCGGGATAGCTCGGCAACAACTGACCTTCATAATAATCGCGGTGCGGCGACAGAGGATCAGGAGTGCGACTGATGCCCGCGTGATTGCCGATGACCACGTAGAGAAATCCATCGGGGCCCACAAAGACAGCGTGGGGGCCGTGCTCGCCCATTCCGCCTTTGAACTTCTCTATAGTGCGCACCTCTTCGCCGACATCATCGCCGTCTCGATCATAGACTCGATAAAGCGCGGCGCCATCGGGGCCATCGCCGACGGCCAGGAGATCATTGCCGATGAAGCAGAGCCCCTGGCAGTTCTTGACCTTGTCGGTGTAGGTCTTCAATGTCTCATACTTGCCATCGCGGTCTCTGTCTTCGAGGATAATGACCGGGCCGCGCTCTCTGGAAAGCACTGGCCGGCCTCGGCTGTCAAAGGTCATGGCTACAATTGAGCCTGTCTGCTCAGGCGTCGCCGCCACTTCGACTACGAAGCCTTCCGGGGCGCGAAATCGCACATTATCATCCGCATCTTGACTGGCAGCAAGGTTCCCTTTGTTGATGTAGATGATGAAGATGCAGAAGCTGAGGAGCAGTAACTTTTTCATCTCTATCTCTCCATGAAGGCATTTGACATAGCAACTGGCAAGCGGATGAATTTGACCACAGCTACTGCGGTTGCGTCAATTGGGAAAAGATTTTGAGCGCCAATCAATGTTATTGCCACAGAGGCGAGAAGACACAAAGACACGCGAAGATGAGTAATTGATCGTTGATCACTCCCAGCTACTTTTTGAACAGCCGGTCGAATGCTGCGCGAGGATCAGAGATATTTGATGGGCTGGTAGTCGTCTCTCGCTCTACTGTTTTGCGAGCTTCAAAAAATTCGCATTCATTACGAAGGTCTTTGCGGGCGATCCGCGCATTGATAGGCTGGGTGCACTCAAAACGGGCGCCGGGATCGAAATGCACACAGTTTTTGCAACTGTGAAGATCTGCGCCGCATTTTGAGCATCGGCTATCGACAGCGATTGCGCTGAGTGTGGCAGGCATAGTTGCCCCACAGATTGCGCAGCGGAAAACCTGCTTGACGGCAGGCATTGAAGGTGGGCGGGCATCTTTCGAGCGAGGTGCGCTCGGACGCGATGGCTTCTCCTCATCCATATAACCGCGTTGCTTGTATTTTCTGTCACTCATAATGCCTCCTGACCGAATTGCCGATCTGGTAATCTCTTGTTAGTTCCGGATGGCCTTGCTGCGAGAGCTGGCCCTCTGGATCTGAGTTCGAAAGCCCTTTACTGTAAGCTTGAAAAGGATTATACCAGTCAATCAAGCGCGCCTGCAAATTTCCTCAGTCCGGTTATACTCCTGGCAGCACCTGGGACTAAGACAAAATGGCTGCTTTCAGCTATACAATGGTTCATAACCTGACTGGATGGCCGGGCGCAGTTGTTCGCGGCGGCGCTTCGCCTGAAGGATTGCCTATTGGCGTACAGGTGGTGGCCCGTCCCTGGCGCGAGGATGTGGCGCTGGCAGTGGCTCAACATCTTGAGACAGCTTTAGGTGGCTGGCAGCGCCCGGTGCTCTGATTGTTAGTTGCCAAGTAGTCGCTGCTATTCAGTTCAGGCGCTCAGCGCCTTCAAAACGGTCTTAACTTAGATTGTTTTGAAGGCGCTGAGCGCCTGAATATCTTGTAGTGAATGTTTGACGATATCTAAATCCTCGGTCAGGCGGGTGGAACCATGCGCTGCGGCGGCTGCGCCGCCCACGATAATGAATTCAACTGAGCAATTGACTAACTGGACAATCAATTGGCGAAGATCAGTCATTGCACATCTCTTGATTTCCGGCCTGCGCGGCGCATCTCCTCAGCGAATTGCTGCAATCTCATCAACTTTTCAAATCGCTGCTCGACTGTCAGCCGCAGATTCTCGCGAATCAAACTACGGTCCACATCCTTCTTGTATGCCTCGATAACTGGATCGGGCTCGAAATGAATATCCTGTTGGCTCATAACATTAATTCTGCAATTCTATTTTGCTCTCTTCTTTCCCGAAGTTCAACCCGTTTATCGAACCAGGGCGGCAAGCGAAATCAATCTCGGAGATTTGCCTGGGCGCTGGCAAAAGTTCTAGAATTCTCTTGCGTAATGGCAACGGATTTCTACAGGTTTGGAGGTGATTTATGAACCTGGAAATCAATGAAGAGGAAAGAGCCTTTCTACTTTCGGCGCTTGGCCAGTATTTATCTGAGCTGCGCGGGGAGATAAGACACACGGACGATCACGAGTTTAAGCGGATTCTGAAGAAGAACCAGGATATTGTGAGATCGCTGCAATCCAAGCTGGGAGAGGCGCAGGCGCAGGCCAGCTCTCAGCGTTAATGGCAGCCATCATTCGTCCTCTATCGTCCCATCACTGGCGCTGCATACAGGCATTGCAGTTGTAGGAAAGTTATATCTCCTCAGTGAGCATTGCCCCTCTTGCTCTATCTGAAAAACATTATTGAACTCGATCCAGGTGTCTGTATCCATCATTCCTATATCAACTACATGCACATAAAGGCGGCCATCTTCGCCGCAGAAGGCGATCTTCAACCCGCAGCGGGTGCAGGTCAGCTCCTCAGCCGATAATAACTGACGGCACTGCGGACAGTGGTGCTTGTCTTTGAAAGCTACTACTTCCATCTCTCACTGCTTCCACTAAAGAATTTAGCTCAGCTAAGGGAGGATTATTTCAACTCTATTTTGCTCCGTTTTCTCTCAGAGTTCAACCCTAGTTGCTGGCAGTAATGGAAAAATTATCGAAGAAGACCGTCCTCTCCGGGTAGTTGCTGTGACTGCTCAGGAGCAAGTAGACATATCCTGAAGAGAAGCCGAGCTGAGGATTGGTTGAGACGATCCTTCTGCCATCTTCTGAAACGGTTAGGTTGTTCTGAGCGAGCCGGATCTCAATCCGTTGATTGCCTATCAATCTCCCCTGGCGCTGTTCGGGCCAGCCTTCTGTCTCCAGCAATTTAAGCTGGCCTGCGACTTTCGCTGCCACAAGAGCGCGCGCGTTTTTGTCGGGCGGCACCCCTGCATACTCGAACTTGAGCCAGTCCGGCTCCTTCTCAGGGGCCCCAGCAGAAGCTTGAGGGCAAATATAAATGGACGCGGTCAGATACGTGCCATTGCTCTGATTGTTCCAGTCAATGTTGCAAGAGAGGAGCTTTGGCGAGCGGAAATCGACCGGAGATCGGCTGCGCAGCCCCAGGTATTTGATTGTGCGCTCGTCTGTGCCTATTGTGTCTGCCGAGATTTTTAAGCGCGCGCCTGACAGCTCAATCGCTTCTTTTCTGAAATCTCCATCGCGGACGAGCACCCACCTGGTCTCGTCAATCTTTGAGCCATTAAAGTTGTCTTGCAAACTATCAACAGCAGGTTCACCGGCAGAGGGGGCCGAGGGCGAGGAGCGGCAAGAGAGGAGAAGAGAGAAAAAGGAAAAGGAGATGAGCAGTAAGGCGCTACGTTTTTGCCTTCTGAGACCCAGAGGATGCCCCGCCTTTTGCCTTTTGCTTCTCATTTAACTCTCATCGTGATCGGAATCAGGCTGCCTCAGTCGAACGTCGGCGCCGTTTTGCTACGCGCAGACCGTGGAGGCAAGGAGCCGCCGACATTATATCGCACAAATACGGTAATCGAAGATGTGGCTTTATTGCCCGATCTATCGGTAGCAGTAAATGTAACCCTGGTCGGGCCAGGAGGGAAGATGCTGGGGGCATCGTTGGTTACGGTCGGATTCGGATCACAGGCATCGTACACTACCGGGACGGGCAGCTTGACCGACGCGCCTGCCGCCGATTCCGAAATCACAGTAATATCGGGCCCAACGTCTATTACAGGCGGAGTGGTGTCAACTACTACCACCGTTGTTGTTGCCGTTGATCTATTCCCCGTCGAATCGCTGGCGGTGAAGGTCACTACTGTCTTGCCCGGAGGGAAGATAGCAGGGGCATTTGACGTGACGCAAACATCCTCATCAAGTTCATCTACAGCAGTAGCGGACAGAGCGACCCGGGACCCTTCGGGGCCCTCCTGCTCAACGGTGACAAGCTCGCGCGCCGATATTACCGGCGGCGTCTTATCAACAACATTGACCGTCATCGAGCGAGTAGAAGAATTGCCTGCCCTGTCGGTGGCGGTGAAGGTAACCACAGTAGCGCCCAGGGGGAAAACACTGGCTGCATTGCTGTAGATCTGCGGCGATGGATCGACGTTGTCTTTAACTGCGGGCAGCGGGATATTGACGTATGTCTTGACGCCTCTGGCTGCTACAGTTATATCGGGAACGGCTTCGATGGTAGGCGGAGTTCTGTCAATCAGCGTCACCAGTGTGCCCGTCTTCGTTGTGTTCCCTGAGCGATCTGTGGCAGTGAATGTGACTACAGTTGAGCCCAGCGGAAAACTGTCCGGCGCATCGCTGACGACGGTCGGATTGGGGTCCACCTCGTCGAAGACTCTGGGAGCGGGCAGGCACACCGGAGTCTTTTCTCCCGTTGCTTCAAAAACAAGCGTGCTTTCAATCTCAATAACAGGCGCAGCCGTGTCGATGACGGTCACGGTAGTGCGCGCGTGAGATTTGTTGCCGGAAGAATCTGTGGCAGTGAAGGTCACAACAGTCGAGCCGATAGGAAATGCGGCGGGCGCATCACTGGCGATCTTCGGGCTTGGGTCTGCATTATCCTTCACCTTCGGCATGGGAAGCTCGACTATAGTTCGCGGGCCGGTAGCTTCAACCTCAATCTTAGGCGCAATCTCTATTGTCGGCGCGACGGCGTCGCGAACTATAACATTGAGCCTCCTGGTAGTCTTGTTGCCTGCTGCATCGGTTGCAGTGAAGGTTACTGCCGTTTTGCCTAGAGGAAATGTGGCGGGGGCATCACCGGTCACCGCCGGATGCGGGTCGCACATATCAAATACAACTGGGGCAGGGATAACAACCGGCGTCTGCCAACCTGTGGCTTCCACAACTATATCATCTCCCACCGACAACACCGGCGGGGTGCTATCTCGCACGATCACTCGCGTCATCCCGCTGGTAGTGTTACCGGCATCATCAGTAGCAGTAAATGTCACAACGGTAGTGCCTGGAGGGAAGATTTTAGGCGCGTCGGAGGTCACAACCACGTTGCTGCCGGGGAGATCCGTTGCGCTTGCCGTAAGGCTCAGCGTGGCCCCCTCCGGCGATTCTTGTTCAATAACCACGTCGGCGGGAATGCTGAGCGCGGGCGGCCTGGTATCGACTACCGTCACCGTAGCAGTGGCGTGAGCTTCGTTGCCGCTGGCATCGCGGGCAGAGAACGTGACAGCAGTTTTGCCAAGGGGGAACACAGAAGGGGCATTGTGTCTCAGCATCACTCGCGGATCAACCGTATCCACTGCTCTGGCTTGCGAGAAGAAACCGGCCAGCGCCGACGAGCCCGCTGCTGTTCCATTTGATTGCTCCCGCTCAACTGTAATATCGCCTGGAATGATTAGCGATGGAGCAGTGGTATCGCGCACTGTGATGGTAGTTTTAGCGACGCCGGTCAGGCCCCTGGAATCTGTCACTATCAGCGTCACCTGAGACGCGCCGGGGGCGAATCTGGACTCCACCTTCGCTCCTGTAGCGTCTATTCGATCATCGCTGTTGAGGTCCCACTGATAGAGGACGATGTCGTTGTTTACTCCGGGGATGGAATCCGGATCGACAGAGGCGGAGCCGTCCAGCGAGATGGTTGCGCCCCAGGGATCGGTCTGTTCCACCGTCAGCGGGGCAATGATTTTCGCTCTTGGGGGCCTTCCAGGGAGAAAGGCGCGGCGCACGCGGTTATTTCTGGTATCGGCAATGAACAGATTGCCTGCCGCGTCTATAGCCACTGATTGCGGCTCAAATAGCTTTGCATCCATTGCTGGGAATCCATCTCCGCCGAAACCGGCAATGCCTGTTCCTACAAACGTTGATGTCTGGCCTGTTGAAATGTCAATCTTCTGAATTCGATTGTTGAGCGTATCGGCAATAAAGAGATTTCCCGACGGATCAACTGCGACCGAGCTGGGCCGGTTCAGCTTGCTCTGGCCGCCTCTGGCGACTGTGGTGATCAAACGATCAGCGTCAACGCGCCTTATTCGCGAGTTGCGGCTGTCGGCTATGTAGATATTTCCTCTGGCATCGACGGCCACGCCCAGCGGGAAATTGAGCGATGCTTGAACGGCGGGGCCCCCATCGCCCGATAGCTCCGCCCTTCCATTGCCTGCTACAGTTGTGATTTCGCCCGTTCGGGCATCAATTCGGCGAATGCGATGATTTCCTGAGTCAGCGATCAGGATATTTCCTGAGCTGTCAATGGCGATGCCTATAGGATTATTTAGTGCGGCAGAAGAGGCAAGGCCCCCGTCGCCGCTGAAGCCTGCGACTCCGGTTCCGGCAATGGTGCTGATCCGGAGCGTCTCGGCGTCAACCCGGCGGATGCGGTTATTGAGACTGTCGGAGATCAATAGATTGCCTGATGAATCGATGGCTACGGCTGCCGGGTGCGCCAGGCTCGCTTCAACGGCGGGGCCCCCATCGCCGCCGAAAGCGAATGAGCCGTTGCCGGCTACGGTTGTAATCTCGCCTGTCTCGGCGTCTATTCGGCGAATGCGGTTGTTGAACTCGTCGGCAATGTACAGATTAGCCGATCTGTCGAGAGCTATGCCGAGCGGGTGATTGAGCCGGGCGGCCTCGGCGTGCAGCCCGTCTCCATTGAAGCCGGGAGCATCGTTGCCGGCGATTGTCTCAATGCGCGCTGCTCCCGTTCGGCTCTCAGCAATTGGTTGAACCAACCAGAGCCCCGCGCAGATCGTTGTGATTAAGATCAACGCAATAGCAATTAGCTGGATGTTGACCGATATGATGATGACCAGGCGATTCCTGCGCTGCTCCTGGCGAACCTCTCTGGCGTAGGATTCAATCAGATTTACCCTGTAACCCATCACCTACCCTCCTCACGCTCAGCTTCCGGCATCGAACGCTGCCCTTTGGCGTTTCTTCCCGGGAGCCCTTGTAGCAAACTTGACGATGCTCAGAGCTGCTTCTTGAAGGGCTTACAGCGCCCCTTTCACCATGCGCACCATTAAGCAAGGCAAAGACCAGACGGGCAATTCATAAACAACAGTCTGAGCGGCAGATAGTTAAGCGGATCATCGCTGCTGCCGAGCGGCTTGTCAGCAACAGCAGGGCCCCTCTTGAAGTTTCTTAAGGTTACACTTTGAGAAATCGGCTTCCCGTCTGTCAATCGCGGAATGGGAGGGGCCGGAAGTCGCCGTTTTTTAGAAGTGATTATTAAGGGATTCCTCTTTGCATTTTCTTCGCAGCGCGGACAGATGATCTTTGTTGGGACTGACAGATTATGGTGAAAAAACTTATCTTTCCGTTTCTCTTCATAGCATACGCGACGGCCTTCATCGGTCTTTTCGTCGGCGATCTTCATCAAGCTAATGCCAGGCAAGGCATCGCCATTAATGAAAGGCATCGGGCGGAAAAGCGCGCCCATCGCCGTTTCCAGCGATTCGCCTGCGGCGCCAAAGATAAAAAGCAACTCTTTAATCGCTATGGCGACGAGGTAATCAAGCATAGAATACACCAGCAAAGACTCTCCAGGCGCATGGTTGCAGCGCAGCCGGTCGAGACATTCAACGCCGACATTGGAGATATAGCCGTCATTGAAGATGATGGGCAGATAGTGGCCGACGCTAATCCTTTTGACCTCGAAGGCAAATCGCTCACCTTCACTCCTGGGGGGGCATCTAGCTACACGGTTTCGGCTGGCGATGCTCTTGCTCTTGAGCCCGATCCCGGAGCGCGCATTGAAGATTTCGAGACAGACCTCGATCCACCGCATACGCCGCCGGATGATGGATTCAAACAGATCGACTTCGGCGAAGGATTCAGCTTCAGTTTCTACGGCGTCAGCTATTCCAGAGTCTTGATAGGAACCAATGGCTTCCTGAGCTTTGATAGTGGAACAGGGGACCCGGAGGAATCGGCTGCCAAATTCATTAATGACCGGCCGATCATATCCGGCTTCTGGCATGATCTGGATACGACCGACACTGCGGGCCCCAGTGGCATCTTCGTGAAACAATTTGCAGACAAGTTTGTGGCGACGTGGAAACAGGTGCCTGAATTTGACACCTACGACCTCAACACATTCCAGATAATTCTTCATCGGGATGGACGCATTCAGTTCTCGTACACCGGGATTACGACGCGCTCGGCGCTGGTCGGGATCTCGCCCGGCAGCGGCGCTGTGAATCCCCATCAAATAGACTTGAGCCGTCCGCCGGGCGGCGCGTTGACAGGCGCTATCTTCGAGGTCTTCGTCAACAGCATTCAAGTCGATATTCTGGCTCTGGCGCATGCATTTTACCAGACACACCGGGATGAGTTTGATTTCCTCTATCTGTGGACCGACTTCGATTACGATCTGGGAGGACATGCGTTTGCTTTCTATTTGCCGGTGCGAAATGATGTGCGCGGCATAGGTCTGCCTGCTTTCGATAATTCACTCCATTTCGGCAGCGCAGGCAAGCTGCGAGGCATACTTAATGTCAATAACATTGTCGGCCAGTACCCTGAGCTGCCGACCGAGCGGTTTCTTGGGCTGAATTCGGCCCTCTCTGTATTGGGCCAGGAACAGGGCCACGCCTGGCTGGCATTTGTGTACTTTGACGACAACGGCAATGAGAGTGACGCTCTGCTTGGCAGAGCCAATGCCCACTGGAGCTTCTTTTTCAATACCGAGAGCATCGGCTCGACAACTGATGCGCCGCGATCATCCGCAGCAGAAGGCAACGTATGGCGAGACAATGGAGATGGGACATTCAGCACGCCTGAGAATCAGCTTATAGATTACTACAGCCTTTTGGACCTGTATCTGATAGGACTTGCTGCGCCGTCCGAAGTGCCGGAGCTTTTTCTCATCGACCCCGGTTTTACATTCACTCAACGGGGAAGCTCTCCGCGCGCAAGGATAACTCTCTCGGCAACAAAGAAGACCGTATCAATAGATCAGATCATAGCCGTTGAGGGCCCCAGAGTTCCCGACGTTGGTAGCGCGCCGAAGCGGTTCCGCGCCGCTTTTATATTGCTCGTCCGTAACGGGACTGCGCCTGCGCAATCCACCCTCGATAAACTCAATTCATACCGCGTGGCATGGGAGAATTACTTTAAACAATCGACTGGGCAGCGGGGGGCCATGATTACTACTACTGCCAATGACACGGTTGCGCCAAGTGTGATTCTGCTATTGCCGAACGGCGGAGAGGTAATCAGAGCAGGGACGAGAGTAACTATACGCTGGCAATCATCGGACAATGTTGGCATAGTCAATCAGAAGATAAAGCTTTCCTATGACGGTGGAGCGACCTTCCCACTGAAGATAGTCGGCGGATTGCCGGGAGATGCGCAGCGTTACCGGTGGCAGGTCCCCGCAGATATACAACTGACGACGCAAGCGCGCATTCTGGTTCAGGCGCGCGATGCGGCCAAGAACAAACGCAGAGCAATAAGCCAGGCAAATTTCAGGATTATCAGGTGAGCTAATTCCTATTTGCTCTCTAGGGCAAATACTCTAAGTCAGCTAGATCTTTCAGACGGCCGCTGGCGCGTTTATTGATTTTCAAATGATCGAGGTTGATGATCTTTACTTCGACTCCGTCCATTATATCAATCACTCGATTTGAGTAGGCGTGTTCAAAGTCTACTCCAGAAATGGTAGTCAAGATTTCGACACGTAGCGGCGGCACTCCTAAGCGGATCACCTGATTCTCTTTCAACAATAGATCAGCCAATGATTCGGTCGCGCCAACCCCAAATTCTTTGAGTACTGCGATCACTCGTTCTGCATTTTCAGGGGTGCGATCAACCCAGATGTCAATATCGTTAGTCGCTCTTACATAACCGTAGTAGACAACTGCGTACCCCCCTATGAGCAGGTATCTAACTTTGTGTGAGTGTAGCAACTTCAAGAACTCTTTGAAGTCTGGCGGTAGCTTTATCTCCATAATTAATCCTGCGCAAGACCTCTAACTGGCGTAGACGTTCTTCCGGCGTTCTGGAATGCCAGTAAGCTTTCTCATCTGATTCCGCATGTAGCGATGCTACTGAAACAGCCGTCCTGTCGAGTTTGAGAGAAGATATCAGATCATCATCCATTGTTGCTGGCTCCTTGTCGAAATTATGCTAGACTTGCTGACCTGACTTATGCAAGCGTCAAAGCGATTGCATAAATCCTGTTACTCGATCTGCGCGAAATTGTCTTCGATCATTTGAGCTACTGCTTCAACCATGCATCTCCGACTGCCGCCTCAACAATGACAGGGATGCTTTTGATATATTGCCGCCCGGCGGCAATCATCTCGCGTTCCACGATGTGGGCCATCTCTTGCGCGATGCTTTCATCCGCCTCGATTACAATCTCATCGTGAATCGAATTGACCATCTCAGCCGGTTTGCCTTTGAGAGCTTTATGTATCCTGGCCATCGCAAGCTTGGTAATATCTGCCGAAGTGCTCTGTATTGGAGCGTTCTTGCCCAGCCGTATAATTGCCGCCCGTTCGCTGCGGTTATCAGCGTCGAATTCGTGAATCATCAATCGCCCGCCGCGCGAACGGCTCTTCCTCTCGCTTACTGCGCGCTCCCCGGCTTCATCGAGCCAGCGCGCCACGCCGCTATAGGTCTGAAAGTATTTATGAATGAGCTTCTCAGCCTCTTCAACAGAAGTCTGGAGCCGCATTGCCAATCCTTGCGCCCCCATGCCGTACAACAGTCCGTAGTTGAGACTCTTTGCCGCTTCGCGCTGATCTTTAGTTACAGAGTCAAGTGGGGCCCCGAACATCTGGCTGGCTGTCGCCCGGTGCAGATCCACTCCGCTCACCAACGCTTTAAGCAGCGCGGTATCCTGCGACCAGTCGGCGAGGATGCGCAACTCAATCTGAGAATAGTCGGCCACTATAAGTTTGCGTCCTTGCGGAGCGGTGAAGCAACTGCGGTATTCAGGCGAGCTTGGAATCTGTTGCAAGTTCGGCTCGCTGCAACTGAGTCTTCCCGTCGGGGTCCCTATCTGCCTGAAGTCGGCATGTATGCGGCCAGTCTGTCGGTGAATATGCTCAAGCAGGTTCAGGCCATAACTGCTCAGAGATTTTTGCACACTGCGATAATCGAGTAGCCGGGCAATGACCGGATGCTTTTCGGCCAGCGCGTGAAGTTCGACGGCGCGGGTGTTCTTAAGCTCTATTCCCAGACGCAAGAGCGCCTTGCGGATCTGCGCCGGGCTGTTGAGGTTTATCTCCGGCTCGCCGAACAGGGTCCCCTGCGCACTGCCGGCGGCAAGCTCTCGTTGAAGCTCAGCGGCAAGGCGATCGTGGGCCCTCTGAATGTTTGCCATCAGAGCGCGCCACTTCTCAGCGTCGAGATAGACTCCGGCCAGTTCCATTGCTGCTATAGAGGCGACGCAATCGAATTCCAGTTGAGCAATTTCGTTCAGCTTTAAATCTTCAAGTTCAGCGATCAAGCTCTCTCTCAATTGCGGGAGCACCTGCGCATCTTGCGCGGCGTAATCGGTCTGGGCTTGAGACAGCTCGCCTGACCAATCGCTCAGCCGGAGCCGCTTATCCAGCGCGATGTCCAGCTTCTTCTCAGTAAGCGCGGCCAGATTATGTGAGCGTCCGCTCTGGCCGGCAGATATGACCTGCCCGGCCAGCATTGAATCGAAGATCGGTTGCACCTCCATGTGCGCGTGGCGCATGAGCATCTTCAGATCGAATTTGGCATTGTGCAGTACCTTGAGTACATCTGCCGATTGCAGCAGACGGCGAAGCGGCTCGTACTGGAGCGCAGGGACCTTGAACAGATCTATGACATAAGAGCTTTCGGGGGAAGCCAGTTGAAGCAGGCGAATCTTTGACAGGTAAGGGTCCAGCCCCGTCGTCTCAGTATCAAGACCGATCACCTTCTGATTGGCCAGGTCAGCAATGGCAAGCTCAAGCTCGCCGGCTGTTGTGACAAGTTTGTAATCGGGAGTCTTCACAATGGGAATTATAGCACCGGGTGATTGCGGATTGCGGATTGCGGATTTATAGATTTTAAGAAAAACATTCTCCGGTTCGGGCGCGAGAGCGCCCTCAAAGCAGTTCCATTTTTAAAAACAGTCTTATCTTTAACCTGTTTTGAGGGCGCTCTCGTGCCCGAACCTACCACAACTTTTCTCAAGGTTTATAGAACTAGGCTGCCCCGTGCGGGCGCAGGCCTCAGCCACTCGAACCTACCGCAACTTTTCTCAAGGTTTATAGAACAGATTGCGATTTGATTTAGCTTGAGCGATGAGAATTGCGACTAAGACCGCTACCTGTATGCGGCGAGTCTTCGAGTAGAGCCATTTTCAATCCGATCTGGATCGAGCGGCGAGGGGACGCGGCTACGGCCGCTTCCGCTTGCGGCGAGTCTTCGAGTAGAGCCATTTTCAATCCGATCTGGATCGAGCGGCGAGGGGACGCGGCTACGGCCGCTTCCGCTTGCGGCGAGTCTTCGAGTAGAGCCATTTTCAATCCGATCTGGATCGAGCGGCGAGGGGACGCGGCTACGGCCGCTTCCGCTTGCGGCGAGTCTTCGAGTAGAGCCATTTTCAATCCGATCTGGATCGAGCGGCGAGGGGACGCGGCTTTGCCGCTTCGATGTGCGGCGAGTCTTCGACTCGCCGTGAGCGAGAGATTCGCTGGCGGCTGCGCCGCCAGGAGGCTCTGCCTCGCGCCTGAACTGCTCCAGGCGCGAGCAATGTGATCTTTAATCCGCAATCATAAATATTGATTCAAGTCTACTCTGACAGGGAGCCCTGTCCTTATCGAATCCAAGATCCTGAATGTAGTGAGCGTAGTTGCAGCAAGCGAGCGCAGAGCTATCGGAGATGGCCGTTCTCTGATTACCGCATCTATAAATGCCCGGATCTCGTCCTTGTGCCCCTTGTCTTGAGCGCCAGTTTTGATCTGCTCAATCTTGCCGTCGCGATGAAAACTGGCTTGCTTGAAATCGTCAATGATGGCCGCGCGCGAATCGCAAAAGATCTCAATGCGCTCTTTAGGCAGCGAGCTATCGCCAATAGCGATATAGCTGATCGTTGCAATCGAGCCGTCTGACAGGGCAATATTGATATTGACGGTATCGGCGGCTGTATCTTTTGAGTTATTCGTTGTAATGATCTCGGCGAAGACCCGCGCCTCGTCTGCCTCTGTGAAATACTGTATCAGATCGAGGAAGTGACAGACCTCGCCGATTATTCGCCCGCCGCCCTCTACCTCGTCCTGGATCCAGTGAGTTTTAGGGATAAACCCTGCATTTACTCGATAGATGATCGACATCGGCCCCGATCGTTTTCCGAAGCGCTCCTTGATCTGTCGCGCCAGTGGAGAGAATCTCCGGTTGAAACCGACCATCAGCAGGCCCCCTGTCTGTTGTTGCGCTTCGATGACCAGCTTCAACTGATCTTCATTGAGCGCAAGCGGCTTTTCGACAAAGACTGCCTGCCCGCGCCTTAATGCTTCAGCCGTAATCGTCGCGTGCAAATTGTGGCGGGTGGCGATAAAGACGCAACCGGTATTTTCGTCCTGTAAAATCTCTTTGTAATCTGATGTGCAGTAATCAAACTTGAATCTGTCGGCAGTGTTTTTAGCCGAGACGCCGGTCGAAGCGGCAACGCCGGTCAGATGCACTCTGTCTATTGCTCGCAGCAGCGGGAGCAGCGTAGCAGTAGCGAAGTTGCCTGCTCCAATCATTGCGACGCCGAGTTTGCCATCGCCTCTTTTTACGCGCTGCGCCGTTCTGTTGATCTCTACCTTAGTTTGAATCTTTTCCTGCTGGCCATATTCCAGGAGCACTCCGCAGTAGCGCGCTCCCGTCTTGTCCAGGATAACATTGTATGCTTCTTGAGCCGATTCGATAGCAAATCGGTGTGTTGTCAAAATATCGGTATTGATGCGCCCGGCGCTGAGCAGGCGCAAGAACTCTTCCATATTCCGCTTCTCGGTCCAGCGCACATAGCCTATGGGGTAATCTATGCCTTTCTCTTCATATATCGGGTCATATCGGCCGGGCCCGTAGGAGCGCGACAGACACAGCTCAAGCTCTTTCAGGTAGTAATACTCGCGGGGAATGTCCATCTTCACTGCGCCCACAACGACTACGCGCCCGCGGTCGCGCGCCACTGCTCCTGCAAGCTCAACCGGATCGCTGCTACTGGCGCCGGCTGTGATTATCACAGCATCGGCCCCCCGCCCCCCGGTAAATGCGCTGATCATCTTCTGCACATCATCTTTTCTGAGGGCGGCTTCGTCTGCTCCTGACTTCAGAGAAAGCTCGACGGCGCGGGCGTCCAGGTCAACGGCAAAGACGCGGCAACCGGCCGCTTTAAGCAATTGAACGGTGAGCTGGCCCACCAGTCCGAGCCCGATCACCAGGGCCACTTCGCCCAGTTGCAAATGCGCCTGGCGAACTCCCTGCATTGCTATTGCGCCCAGAGTTGTGTAGCTCGCCTGATCAAGGCCGACGCCATCGGGTACGCGAACGCAGAGGTTGCGAGGCACAAAAGCGATTTCAGCATGCGAAGCATAGCCGACGCCTGCGCAAGCCACGCGGTCCCCTGCGCGAAATTCATCTACTCCTTCGCCTACTTCGATAACAATTCCTGCTGAGCTATAACCGAGCGGTTTGACAGTATAGAGCCGCGCCATCACTTTTTCATAAGTGCTGCGCAGGCCTTCCCGCCGCAGAGTGTTGATGACCTGTTTGACCAGATCGGGCCGCTGACGAGCTTTTCCGAGCAGACTGCTTTGAGCTGTGGAGACGGTAGAACGCTCGGTGCCTGCGCTGATCAATGAATAAGCAGTGCGCACAAGCACCCCACCGGGTTTGAGCGCGGGAGGAGGGAAGTCCCCGACAATTAACTCTCCGGTTCTGAAGTTCTGCACAACCTGTTTCATAGATGGGAGAGATTAGCACAAGTTGGCAGGCGGAGAAAGACGCCAGCTTTGTATGCGTTTAGCGTTTGACAGGAATCGGGTAGATACTGCCGATTCTTGACTGGCCGGCAAACTCAGCAAGCTCATATCAACGCATAGGCGCGGTTCTATATTCTCGTTGTGATTGCCGTTCCCAATCTGGTAGAATCCAGGTTATCTTAGCAGACGGAGATTCGGGTAATGCAAACAGTCAAATTCATCTACTGGCAAGAAGAGGACGCCTGGATCGGCCATCTTGACGATTACCCCGACTACTGGACGCAAGGTGAGACACTTGACCATCTCAAAGATCACCTCAAAGATTTGTATCAGGAACTAACCAGCGGCCATATTCCTGAGGTTCGAAGGGTGGGCGAGCTAGTGATTTCATGAAGCGAACCGATCTCATCCGAACGATATGGAATTGATTCCTTAAGATTGTCAAGCTGCTGCTACGTTTTCTGCCTGGCAATCTGAGATAGCGGCTGAGGTTGCACTGCCTGTTTGTGACAGATCGCACATCGCTCTGGCCTTCGAATAATCGCCGAATCCCTCGGGAAGAGGGTCCCAAACCACCAGTCTAGCGCCACCTGCACTTGCTTCTTGAATCCAACCAGCTTGAACAGGTGCACCGCATTCCAGAGGAGCCAGGCAAAATAGCCTTTAAACTGGAATCCTTTTATGTCTATTACAGCATCATTCATCCCTAAAGAGACCAGATAGCCAGACGGTTCAAACGAAAATTTTTCCAATGCCTCGTTCTCGATAGCGTGAATTATATTCCTGGCTGCCATCTCTCCCTGCTTAATTGCTAGCGGAGCAATAGGCGGCGATTTCCCCGGCGGAGCAGTTTCAACAACGGCATTATCTCCGATGGCGAAAATCGTGGGGAATTCGGTAAGCTGTAGATGCTCATTTACGACCAGTCGTCCCAATCTGTCTTTACGCACAGGGAGCTGTTCAAGCAGAGAATTGGCGCGGACCCCCGCTGCCCAGATGATCACTCTCGCTTTGATAATGTCCTTCTTGTTTATTTCCAGCCCACCATCGAAACAGCGAGTCACCTGAGCATTGGTCTTGATCTCTACCCCTTCAGAACGAAGCTTGCGGCGCGCTCTCTGTCCCAGCTCTGCGTCAATGCCTGTGAGTATCTTTTCCGTCGCTTCAAGCACAATCAGCTTGGCATCCGGCAATGTGATCCCGCGATACCTCTTCACCGCGTAGCTGTAGATGAAATCCTGAATCTCCGCTACCAGCTCTATGCCGGTATAACCTCCTCCCACTACAATGAACGTCAGCATCTCTCGCCTCACTGCTGGATCTGGCTCATGATCGGCGTGCTCACAGAGGTCTATTATGTGATCGCGTAACAGAACAGCATCTTCCAGGCTCTTGAATGTAAAGCAATGCTCCTCGGCTCCAGGGACATTAAAGAAATTGGTAGTGCTGCCAAGAGCTACAATCAAGTAATCATAAGAAAGCTCGATTTCAGATAAAGTAATAAGCTTTTTCTCAGGGTCTATCTTTATCACTCTGTCCCTTATAAAGTTGAATTGCCTGTCCTCTCGTATATCACGAATGGTCTGGACGATGTGTCGTGGCTCGACAAATGACGAGACTATTTGAGGCAGCAACGGGTAAAAGAGAAAGAAATTCTGGTCATTGACAAGCGTTATCTCAACATCAGTGCGTTTGCGGAAGCGACGCTCAAGTCTGAGCGTTGCTTCCAATCCGCCAAAGCCCGCTCCCAGAACAACTATCTTCATGACATCTCCCTTTTCAAATCCCGATTTACCGGGAGAGATAAATATCAATGCTCATGGTAACAAACAGGATGATGCTGAGGAAGGCATTAGTTGTGAAGAAAGCAGCATTGAGGCGCGAGAGATCGTGAGCTTTAACCAGGAGGTGCTGACGGATAAGGAGAATAGCCGACAGCGCCACTCCAACTGAGCCCATCCAGTTGAGATTGGCAAAGTAGAAGAAGGCAACGAGGCTGGCGAACATAAGCGCATGCAGCAGGCGCGAAACTAGCAGCGCGCAGGCAATTCCAAATCGCTGCGGTATCGAATAGAGCCCTGCCTTAATATCAAAATCGGCATCCTGGCAGGCATAAATAATGTCGAACCCGGCAGTCCACAGCATGACTGATAGACTGAGGAGCACAGGAACAACTGTCAGATCTCCGCGCACGGCGATCCACGCTCCCGATGGAGCTATCGACAAACACCAGCCCAGTACTAAGTGGGACAGCGATGTGAATCGCTTTGCATAGGAGTAAAGAAGCACTGAACCGAGAGCAACTGGGGAAAGTATGAGTGTCAGACGATTGAGCATCGCAGCAGAGAAAAGGAACAGCGCGCTTGAGATAATGACGAATGCCAGAACAAATCTTCGGCTCAGCATTCCTGCTGGCAGAGCGCGCATTCTAGTGCGAGGATTGGCTGCGTCTATTTTGTGATCGGCCAGGCGATTGAAAGCCATCGCCGCGCTCCTTGCGCCAACCATTGCCAGAGTGATCCAGAAAAGCTTTTCCAGCGGAGGCACACCGCGCGCAGCCAGCACCGCTCCTAACAACGCGAACGGCAATGCGAAGAGCGTGTGCTCTATCTTAATCATTTCAAGAGTGATCTTCAGGCTGCGGATCGGTGTCATCAGACTTTCCAGCGGCCGCAGACCCCTTGCTTCAGCAATGGGGAGGAGCCGCTCAAATACATTTGTCTGATAGATTATACCTCCATGCGAAGGCACAGAGTAGTAGAGTAATGAAGAAATAATTTGGGCCATTGATAGCGTATTACTGAGTCGGGTTGGGGGCCTTCTTGACTGATCCCTGAAGCGCCAATATAATTTGAATTCTGAATCCCAAAATTGGGGGAGTAGATCACCTGTTTCAGGATCTGGTGAGGCCGTCAGTACGATTGCCTGATGCCGGGCAATCCGGTCCACCAGCGATAGCCCGCTGGGCTTACGGATCGAGACCTTTTGCGGCTGTGCGCAAAAGGTCTTTTCTTTTGCGCTTGAATTAGGAGGAACTGTTATGAACCGAATCAAGACAGTGATGCTACTGGCAACGTTAACGGCATTGTTTTTGTGGGTTGGCCAGGCTCTGGCAGGCCAGGGGGGCCTGGTAATAGCCTTGCTGTTTGCAATCCTGATGAACTTCGGCGCCTACTGGTTTTCCGATAAGATCGTTTTGCGAATGCATGGCGCTCGGGAAGTGACCGAATCGGAAGCGCCTGAGCTGTTTAATATTGTGCGCGACCTTGCGCTGCGCGGCCAGATGCCCATGCCTCGAATTTACATCATAGCCGAAGATACGCCCAATGCCTTTGCTACCGGTCGCAATCCCTCGGCTGCTGCTGTGGCAGTGACCACCGGGTTGATGCGACTGCTTGATCGCAGAGAGATTGCCGGGGTGCTGGCCCACGAGCTCGGGCACGTGAGGAACCGCGATACACTTATTATGACTGTGACTGCGACCATCGCCGGCGCTTTGAGTATGCTGGCCAACATGGCGATGTGGGGAGCGATACTGGGCGGGCGCTCATCCGATGATGATGAAGACAGTAATCCGCTGGCCGGGCTGCTTGGGATATTGATTGCGCCTATTGCTGCATCGCTGATACAACTGGCAATCTCAAGGTCGCGAGAATTTCTCGCCGATGAGCAAGGGGCGCGGTTGACCGGCGATCCGCTGGCCCTGGCCAGCGCACTGCGCAAGATCGAATCGTGGAGCCAGAGAATCCCTATGCACTCAGGCACTCCGGCAACTGCTCACATGTACATCATCAATCCTTTCTCCGGCGGCGGTCTGGTGAGCCTGTTCAGCACCCACCCGTCAACGCAGGCGCGTATTGAGCGGCTGGAAGCTATGGCGCGCCAGGGCCTGGCCTATGGCTATAGACCTTAAGAAACAGCTTACGTCTTTTACGTCCGACGTCGCCACGTCCTACGCCCGACGTCGGACGCCGACGAACGTCGAACGTTTGTTCTATCAAGGAATAAATAATGACCGTTGACCTCTTTCCTCTTGCCGATTACTGGTGGCTCTATCTTTCATTCACCGGTTTTGTCCTTCTTCTATTGGCTCTCGATCTGGGGGTCTTCCATCGCAAAGCGCACGAAGTATCGTTCCGCGAAGCAACCATCTGGAGCGTCATCTGGGTTGTTCTGGCGCTCACCTTCAATTACTTGCTTTACCGGTATGCTCTATGGAAATTCCCTCAAGACGCGCGATTGATCGCCATCCCCGGATTTGATCCACAACTTGCTGCCCGACAGGTCGGCCTCGAATTCCTGACCGGATATATAGTCGAGAAGTCTCTTTCGGTAGACAACATATTTGTTTTCGTCATTGTCTTCGGCTACTTCGCCATCCCTGCAATTTATCAGCACCGGGTGCTCTTTTACGGCATCATCGGGGCGCTTGTCTTCCGGGCTATCTTTATTGCAATGGGCTCGGTGCTTATGCAATATCACTGGGTAGTCATCCTCTTCGGGCTGTTCCTGATATTCACCGGCATAAAGATGATCTGGACTTCGGAGAAGAACGTAGAGCCTAACAAAAATCCGTTGATCCGACTGTTTCACCGATTCGTTCCGGTAACTCAGGAGCTGCACGGCCAGAGCTTTTTCATTACCGTCAATGGCCTGTGGCATGCTACTCCGTTGCTCGTAGCGCTCCTCTTCCTGGAGATGACCGACATCATCTTTGCTATAGACTCGGTGCCGGCTATCTTTGCGCTCACCGATGAGCCTCTGATCGTCTTCACTTCAAATATCTTCGCTATACTGGGCCTGCGGGCAATGTACTTCATGCTGGCCGGAGCAATAGACAAATTCCACATGCTCAAATACGGGCTGGCGATAGTCTTGATATTCGTGGGGCTGAAGATGGCGTGGTTGAATGAGTGGTACGGCGGCAAGTTCCCCATCACCCTTTCGCTCGCCATCATCTGCTCTGTCATCGCTGCGTCGATAATCCTTTCACTGATCTTCCCCTCCGGACGTTCGCGGGCTGAGAGTGAGAGATCAATTGCATCTCTGAAATCGCCTGCCGATACGCCCTGAAGCTGGTTGCAATGACGCAGTAAAGACTCGATCTATTAAGTTGCGCTCTTGCGCAAGCCCGCCATCTGAGTTACTTTCAAGCGATGCGTCTCAATTGAGCCGCACCGGGAAATGATAATTCGTTTTATGGAGAGATTGATATGTCAGGAAAAGATGCGTTTACCGATCGGAAGCGAGCGCAGGAAGAGGAGTACTTTCGCAAGAAAGAGAAAGAGTTGATCGAGAAGATGCGACGCCACGCCGAGCTGGAAGCTGAGCGCCAGCAGATGGGCCAGGCCCTGGGAATCGCCGATGAGGACCTCCTGAAGGATCTACAGGAACTGGGTTACAATCGCGATACGGTTATGCTGCTGCATCTGGTGCCGCTGGTGCACATCGCCTGGGCTGAGGGTAGTGTGAGTGGAAGCGAACGCAAACTCATCCTTGAAGTAGCTCAATCGCGCAACATAACCGAAGGCAGCCCGGCCTACCAGCTATTGAACGATTGGCTCAACAAGCGCCCGCCGGAAGAGTTCTTCGAGAAGACAACGCGCATCATCCGGGATATTCTGCAATCACTGCCGTCAGAGAAACGAGAGACCAGCAAGCGCGATCTCGTTTCCTACTGCACTCAGGTGGCCGAAGCTTCCGGGGGCATACTGGGCTTCGGGCGCAAAATATCTGATCAAGAGCGGAAGCTGCTTGAAAAGATAGTTGCTCAACTGGAGAGTAAACACGAAGCCGCTGCCAAACGGGAACTGGAAGAATAGAATAGATACCCCCGACGTCCATAACGTCCTACGTCCTACGTCCATAACGTCAGAACGTCCGACGTCCGTAAGCAAAACCGACGTTGGACGCTCAGACATCGGACGTTCAGACATCGGACGTACCGACGTAGGATGTTCCTTACGTCGGACGCATAGACAAGACAATGGCAAAGAAGAAAACTGCAAGTCTGGTCCCGACTATTCCAATGCGGCGGACGGCTCCGCCTAAAACCGCTCTGGGTCGGTGGCTCTTTCACGGCGGCGCTCCGGATGAACAACACGCCGAACATGAGACCCATCCCTGGTATCTCGTCCTCTGGCTTACCGGAGTCGACTACTTCTCAACCCTCGGCTACCAGCCGGGCATTGCTCTGCTTGCTGCCGGCGCGCTGTCGCCGCTTGCTACTACCATACTGGTTGTAGTGACGTTGCTCGGCGCTCTGCCGGTCTACTCTCAGGTGGCGCTTCGCTCTTATGCCGGGCAAGGCTCAATAGCGATGCTGGAGAATCTGCTCTCAGGATGGACGAGCAAAATCTTCGTGCTGGTGCTGCTGGGCTTTGCCGGGACCGATTTCGTAATCACAATGACCCTTTCGGCGGCTGATGCCGCGCAGCATGCGATAGAGAACCCGTACCTGCATGAGTACCTGGGGGAAGCGCGCCTGAGCTTGACTATCGGTCTGCTGGCATTGCTGGCTGTGGTGTTTCTGAAAGGCTTCACCGAAGCTATCGGGCTTGCCACAGCAGTCGCAATCCCTTATCTGTTGTTGAATCTCGTCGTGCTGTTTCGCGGCTTCATCGAGATTGCTCGCAATCCCGAGTTGTTGAGCAACTGGAATTTGAGTCTGGCGGCGCGCGGCGACTGGACGATGCTGATTGTTGCCTGCGGGCTGATCTTCCCCAAACTGGCGCTGGGTATGAGCGGGTTTGAAACCGGCGTCTCGGTGATGCCTCTGATCTCAGGGGGCCCCGAAGATAAGAATGGCAGCAGCCCACCGCTGGGGCGAATTCGCTCGACCAGGAAACTGCTGGCGGCAGCGGCGCTGATTATGAGCCTGATGCTGATAACATCGAGCTTCGTCACCACGCTGCTGATCCCCCAGGAAGCCTATCGAATTGGGGGCCCCGCCAGCGGCAGGGCGATTGCTTATCTGGCTCATCAGATGCTCGGCAACATCTTCGGCACAATCTACGACATCTCGACTATCTTGATCCTGTGGTTCGCAGGAGCATCGGCGATGGCCGGGCTGCTCAATCTGATTCCTCGCTATCTCCCTCGTTTCGGCATGGCCCCTCGCTGGGTCGCCTATCGCCGGCCGCTGGTATTGGTTTTATTCGTCATCACCGTGATTGTCACCGTCATCTTCGATGCCAGCGTGGAGGCGCAGGGCGGAGCTTATGCCACCGGAGTTCTGGCCCTGATGCTGTCGGCGGCAGTTGCTGTGGCCCTGGCTTTGTGGCAAGAGTTCCGGACAAACGATCTTGACCGGAGACCTCCTCCGCTGCTCAGCATCTATTTCTGGCTGATCAGCGCGGTGTTCGCCTTTACCCTCGTCGATAATGTGATCGAGCGCCCTGACGGCATAATCATCTCCAGCGTCTTTATAGCGGCGGTGATTGTCTTCAGCGCCATCAGCCGCTACCGGCGCGCTACTGAGCTGAGGGTCTCCGATCTGAGCTTCGCCGATGACTCTTCCTCTGAACTGTGGCAAAAAATAATAGGAAAGAGGGTGAATCTAGTGCCTCTGCGCACCAATACTGCCGCTGCTCGCAAACGCAAAGCTGCCGAGATACGCAAGTACTACGCGGTCAGGGGCCCACTGGCGTTCATTCACGTGAAACTGCTCGATAATCGAAGCGAGTTTATCGCTCCGCTCCAGGTGCGGGTGATGAGAGAGGAAGAGAACTTCGTGGTCGAAGTCTCGGGAGCAATTGCAATTGCCAACACCATCGCTTACATCAGCGAATTGATCGATCCCATCAGCATCTTCCTGGGGTTGACGCGACAGAATTTAATGGCTCAATCACTGCGATTTCTCCTCTGGGGAGAAGGCGAGACCGGAATATTGGTTTACAGTATCCTTTTGCGTTACTGGGAGTGGACGCCTGAAGAGGATGTCCGTCCTCTCATTTTCCTGATGAGCGAGTAGTGCTTGCTGGCATTTCTCGACTTTGTGGCGCAGCAGTTCGATGCCTAAATGCACTGCTGGCGCGTTTGATTCGTCGAGCAGCATCTCGACCAGCTTGGCGCACGGCTGTGGAGAGGCTCTGCCAGCCACAAGCGAGCAGGCGCTTCGATGGTGATAGATTACGCATTATTCAGCCGAAGTGATGCGCTTGCCCAGCTCACGAATAGCCTGTTTTAGCTCTTCTTCATTTAGCGTCTTAAGAGCGCCGCATCTGTAAAGAACATTGCCTGCCACTACAGTCAATTTCACATCGCGGGCGGAACAGCTATAGATAATGGCATCGGCAGGATCATAGCCAGGCAGGCAATGGATTTGAGAGAGATCTACTGCAATCAGATCCGCCTCTTTGCCCGGCTCCAGCGTGCCTATGCGCTCGTCCAGGCCAAGCGCCTTCGCCCCACCTATCGTTGCCATTTCCAGAACATCACCGGCTTTCAAGATCGCTTCATCCCTCTCTTGCGCTCTGTGCGCCAGGCAGCAGAAACGCGCTTCATCAATTAAATCGCAAGTGTTATTGCTGGCAACGCTGTCTGTGCCAAGACCGGCGGAGATTCTGCGCTTGCGCATCTTTATTAGCGGCGCAATTCCGTGGCCGAGCTTAGCGTTAGATTTAGGGCAATGCGCTACTCTCGATCTGCTCTGCTCAATTAGATCCAGATCATCTTCGCTCGCCGCCACACAATGCACAAGCAACGGCCTGGCCTCCAGGACGCCGAGGCGATGCAGGTAAGCGATGGTAGAGCAGCCGGGGGCCTCCCAGTCTATGCCTCGCGTGCGATAGCCCTCGGCGAAGCTCCCTGTGCCTGATAGCAGAAGACCGGCTTCGGCGCTCGATTCTGCCGCGTGAATGCAAACATCCAGGCGCTCCCGCAGAGCATAGTCGGTAAGCAATTTGAAGAGCCTGGACGAGACTGTATAAGGCGCATGAGGCGAGATGCCTACCGATACAAGTTCAGTAGTCCTCTGACGATATTTCTCGATCTTTGAACTCAGATCGTTCAAACTCTGCTCAGCATCTGCCGGATTGACGCCGAACGCCTCTTGAAACATGCATCCTCGCTGGCCGCTAATGAGAAGCGCATCGAAGCTGACGCCGGAATCGCAAGTATCGGCCATGGTGGTTATGCCTGCTTTTATCGCTTCGGCGGCGCCCGCCAGCGCCGAAGCGAGCAGGTCTTCGCGCGAGAGCAGACGGTACTTGGTTCTGGTGAGTTTGAGTATCCATTGATGAAACGGCAAATCTTCCAGGAAGCCGCGCATCGAGGTCAGCTCAAGATGGCTGTGAACATTGACCAGGCCGGGCAAGATCGCCGCTTCGCCTTGATCGTCAATCTGCACATTAGCAGGGCCTAATTGATCAATAATCTCCGCCAGGGGCCCCACAGCGATTATCTTGCCATCGGCTACGGCCACAGCTCCATTGTTGATAGGAGGTGAAGAGATAGGCAAAACCCAGCTTGAGGCGTATGCAGTGATCATATCCGATTAAATCGAAGCGCCAAAGATTGGGACAGACAAGCCACTGTATGCGCAGCGGAAATAGAACGCCAACGGACACGGATGTTGCTGATAGATGCTGATCTGATCCGCGACTATCTGTTCGATCCGCCTCATCCGCGTTCTATTCCACTGTTCCATAGTTGTGTGTTTCAATTTAGTTCCTGGCCGTTGATTGAAGCTCGAACTCTTCTCGCCGATACTGTTGATAACGGTTGAGTATCTTCTGCACATATTCTCTGGTTTGAGGGAAGTCGATCTGTTTAATAAACTCTTCGGTCGTGAGCGGCTTGCCATCGGCCCCCGGTCGATTCCAGCGGCTGGCATGAGTGGGGCCGGCGTTATAGCCTGCCAGCGCGATCGGCAACGGCTCCTTTTCATCTTCGTATCGCTTCAGAAGATGCTTCAAATACCAGCATCCGATGCTGAGGTTGATCTCCGGCTGATAGAGCAGGTCCCTGGCCTCGATGCCGGTTCTGTTCTTCCAGCTAACTCTATCAAATTCTCTGGCGAAGGCTTCAGTCTCGCTCTTATAGCCTCCGGCTTCCAACCACTCTTTGAGAGCAATGGGCGTGACTTGCATCAGCCCCAGGGCGCCTGCTTGGCTGGCAGCATAGGGATTAAAGAACGATTCCTCATAAATGATTGCTTTGACAAGCGCCGGATCGAGCCCGCGCTTTCTCGCTTGCTCCTGGATGAGTTTGTCGTAGCGATGAGTCCAGTAATATCTAAGCCCGAAGCCTCCCAGTAAAAGGAGAATCAAGGCCACTAAAACTGCCAGTGGCTTTGCGCGAAATCTCATAGAATACTAGAGATGAGCTTGAAACTATGATTGTTCAACCTCAATCATCCTTTTCACAAACAATACTCAAAATGGAACTGCCTGACCAATTTTTATCCTAAAAACAGGAGCGATTCAAGGGCCGGTAGCCAGAAAATGAAAAGTAACTGCTCAGCAGTGATAGCACTTAGCTGCGGTAGGAGGATGGTCTGCCGACAGGCAGGCGACCTGTTTATAGATATTGAGGAATAGAAGACCTCTTTAGCTGCCGTCTTGAGCGACCCGCCTGGTCTCGATTTACCATCCCGCTCAAGACGGCAGTTGGTGAAGATTTCGTTCACCCCTCATGCTCTGTGGCTAATTTCTGTCCACTGTAGCTTCAAACCTTCTCCGGCACCACGAATGGAGCGCGGTAATTTCTCGTCAACATTGCGCCGGCTTCTTTGTCATTGATGATCTTCTCTTTTTCCGGGTCGAAGTTAATCGTCCTCCCCAGACGATAAGAGATATTGGCAAGGTGCCCCAGAGCTGAGGATAGGTGGCCTTCCTCTATATCGGCATTGAGGTCTTCCGCTTTTCTGCTTCTCATTGCCTTGATGAAATTGGCGAAGTGATTTCCACCTTCGCTGCGGCTGGGGCCGGGCTGCTGCTCTTTGCCCAGATAGGTTCTGTATGAACTCCCATCAATTACCAGATAGCCTTCTGAGCCGTAGAAGATATTCCCGATGGTATTGCCCCCTGGTCTATCCCCGCCTATTCCGGCCTCGTGATTGCTGATCCAGTGGCGAACTTCAAAGACAAGGATCTTCTTTTTGCCGCCCTCGTTGAACTCAAATGTAGCAATCTGGGTGTTAGGCGTCTCCTGATCATCATCGAACATGAAGTGCCCGCCCATAGAGCTGATCCTGGTGGGCAGCTTGACTCCGAGGCCCCAGCGAGCGACATCCATCTGATGAACGCCCTGATTGCCGATGTCGCCGTTGCCGTAGTCCCAGTGCCAGTGCCAGTTATAATGGAAGCGGTTCCTGGTGAATGGGCGCACAGGCGCCGGGCCTAACCATAGATCATAATGGACTCCGGCAGGCGCGGGCTCCTCTTTCGCATGGCCGATGGTATCGCGCCATTTGTAGCACAGGCCGCGAGCCATGTAGACTTCACCGATAACCCCTTCTCGCAGCTTCTGCATAGCTTCGCGCACGGCGGCAGAGGAACGGCTCTGAGTGCCGTGCTGGACAATGCGATTGTACTTGCGCGCCGCTTCGATTATTTTGCGGCCTTCCCAGACATTATGCGAGCAAGGCTTTTCCAGGTAGACATCTTTGCCCGCTTGACAGGCCCAGATAGCTGCCAGCGCATGCCAGTGATTGGGAGTGGCAATAGAGATAGCGTCAATCGACTTATCTTCTAGAAGTTTTCTAATATCTGTGAATGTCTTGGGCGTTCTTTTACCCGCCGACTCCAGTTCCTTGACGCGCCTGGCAAGTTGCGACTCGTCTATATCGCACAGGGCTGCGACCTCGACCGCTTGAATTGAGGAATATGATTTTATGTGATCTCCGCCTCGACTCCTGATTCCAACAACTGCTATACGAATAGTGTCATTGGCGCCGGCCAGGGCGCCGGTGACGAAGTTGACATTGAGCGCGCTGCAAGCTGCTGCTCCGGCTGAACCGACGATAAAGCTCCGACGATCTATTTTCATAAAGGCTCCTTTGAAAGAGTACAGCAACCTGTCAGGTTGCTGATAGCACGCGTCCGTTAGCAACCTGACAGGTTGCTGTACATGGTGTGCGCTTTCATTGTTTTTGAGTGTCGCAAAGCGACAGGCATGAACAACTACTCCCAACAGATTGACCTCTTCCGCTACTGAGAGCGAATAGTCGAGCGCATTATCTGGCAAAAGATCAAAGGCTGGATCGCCTCAGATTAGAACCAAATTGCGCTGATTGGACCCACACAGACTGGGTCGAGAAAAGAGTTGAAAGAGATTGTCATAATGGTGCCGGAGGTCGGACTCGAACCGACACGGGGTATAAGCCCCACTGGATTTTGAGTCCAGCGCGTCTGCCAATTTCACCACTCCGGCAAGCTCCACCTTGATAGATGTTAACAAGGTGGAGCTTCATTGTAACCTGATCTTGTCAGGCCGTCAATGGTTGGAAAGGCTCGTTCTTATTTCAGCGTCTTGCTCTGACGGAGATAGTAGCTCTGGTAAGACATCTTCTTGCGAGCCATGGCAGTATCCTGCTGGCTCTTCAAATCCTCTTCCAGTTCATTTAACATCCGAATCTGCTCCTGCACATCCTCATCGCTCGCCAGGCGAGCACAAGCATGATACATACTCTGAATCGATTCAGCCACCGTCAAACGCGCTGAGGCAAAGTCCCCGTGATCAAGATGCTCCATAGCTTCGCGTCTGGCGCGGGCCGCCATCAGTAGCTGAACTGCTTTGGTCACCCTCTCATCAATTCGAGTCTGTTCAACTAAACCCGCTCCGGTATATTCGACGGCAATGCTTTGAGTGAGAACTTGTCTGTCGCCGTTGGTGATCTTTTGCGCCGGGCTCTGCGAAACGGGGGCCTGCTGTGGGTTCCAGGCCAGTCGCAGATCCAGCAGTCTATACCGCTCGCCTTCCCGTCTGGCAGGCGCTTTCACCTTAATGACAACATCGATTGGCGAGCCGACCCGCAAATTGGGCAATTTGTAGCGGCCTGTGTGAGTGACATCAAAATCGTTGAGCACGTCCTGGACTTTCACTCCTTCGTTAGGAGTCAGGCCAAGGCTCACAGTATGGCCCACTTGAGCGATCAATCCTTCCAGCTCGGTGGCGAAGATGCGCTCCAGACTGGAAGGCTCGACCGTCTGCCAGGCGTTGCCCCGCCCTGCTTCAGCCATAGGGATGAGCAGGTCTTCATTGAAATCTCTTCCTATCCCGATTGTTGACGTGCTCACGCCGCGAGCGGCCAGCTCGCCCGCTTGAGAAACTATTCTGTCGCTATTGGTCTCGCCGACATTTGCCAATCCATCGGTGATCAATATCACGCGGTTGATCGCCCCCTGAGTCAAATGCTCGCTTACCTGAATCCCGCCGCGCACCCAGGCCTCGTGCAGCGCAGTTGAATTGCGCGCCTGTATGCGCGAGATCATCTCCTTAATCTGCTCTTTATTATCTGCTGGTCGGCTGGGGACAAGCAGATCGATTACATCATCGAAAATGACCACGCTGATCCGGTCCTGCGGCAAGAGCTGATCGATCAAGTAACAGGCAGATTGACGGGCGCGGATGATCTTCTCGCCTTGCATGCTGCCCGAACGGTCCAGCACCACGCTCAAGTTGAGTTGAGGCCGCCGGCTCTTTCCGTTAAGCTCAGGCGGGTGGACTCGAATTAGCAGGTCTATGGTTTGCTCCTTGCCCGCTATAAGAAGCGGGCGTTCGGGAATTACTTCAATAACCGGATTGTTGCTCATAAGGATTCTCACTTTCTCAGCCCTGGCTGTGTTTTTCAATTTCGCTTAGTATCGCGCGAGCCAGGCGCTGTCTCTCTTTAATGTCAGATGTCAGACGATAATCCTCTCGGATATGAACTTCAAGCCCGGGCTCTATCTCGATTCGCGCCCAGGCCCCTACGGCTGCGCCGTATGGGGAAAGAGGGGATGAAACAGCAGGCGGAGCCGACCGAGTCTGCGGCGCTCTGCTCTTAGAGGGTTTGAGCAAAGACTCCAGATATTCAAGCGCCGGATTCTTCGATCTTTCTCGGCCTCTCTCTTCTATGCCCAGAAGTCGTTCAAGCTCGCTCTCGCTCTTGCCTTCGACCAGCTCCTTGATCTTTTTGATCGGCAGATGCTCGGCCTGGAGCCTTTTGACGGCGAGCAGTTGCAGCAGGTGCAAGTAACTGTAGACGGAGGAGGCCCCCTGCTTGCCTTCGGGCGGAGAGATGAGCCCTTCGGAGATATAGTAGCGCACCATCCGCTCGTCGGGCACTTCGCTTACGCTGCCGCGATCCTGTTTAGGCACAAACCTGTTTACCAGGCGAGCTGCTTCGTCCGCCAGCTCGACTGTCCCGATATATTTCTGATTCCTCAAACTCTTCAGACTCTCTCCCATACAGCAGAGAGTCTACTATGAACATTAATCATTGTCAACAGTATTTACTGATAATTTCTGACGATTGCTTGAAGAGCCCGATGCAAGCCGGCATGCCGGAGGGAGATTCTCAGCCCAGCCAGTCTCTCGGCTGGAAGAACTCTCGGCATGCGGCTTCGCGCGTTCCCGGCTCGGGCCGGTAATCGTAGGCCCAGCGGGCAAGCGGAGGCAGCGACATGAGTATAGACTCGGCGCGGCCTTTAGTCTCCAGTCCAAACAGCGTCCCTCGGTCATAGACGAGATTAAATTCGACGTAGCGCCCGCGCCGTATAAGCTGGAATTCTCTCTCTCGTTCAGTATAAGGTTCATTGCGCCGCCGCTCGACAATCGGCAGGTAAGCGGGAAGTATCGCCCGGCCCACATCGCATACAAAGGCGAAGACCTTTTCCAGATCGTCTTGGATGTAGTCGAAGAATATGCCGCCGACGCCGCGCGTCTCGTTGCGGTGGGGAATGAAGAAATACTCATCGCACCACTTCTTGAATCGCGGGTAATACCGGGTATCGTGGCGATCACAGGTCTCTTTGAGTGTGCGGTGAAAGTGGACGACATCTTCGAGGTAAGGATAATAAGGCGTCAGGTCGGTCCCCCCGCCGAACCACGCTGCGTCGCCTTTTTCCAGGTAACGAAGATTAGCATGGACGGTCGGCACCAGGGGGCTGCGAGGGTGGAGGACGAGGGATATGCCTGTGGCGTAAAAATCCGGCCCTGCGCCGAGCGGTATCTTTGAGGCGAGCCCTTCTGTCAGTTGGCCGAAGACGGCGGAGAAGTTTACTCCCGCTTTTTCAAACAGGCCCCCTCCTTCGAGGACGCGGGTGCGCCCGCCGCCACCGCCTTCGCGCTGCCAGGAATCTTCTCGGAAGCGCGCAATTGCATCTGCCGCTTCCAGCGCGCGGCAGATCTCATCTTGAAGGCCGGCGAAGAATTGGCTCGCTTGATCTTTTAGAGATATGTTGTTTTCCTGCTTCATAAGAGCATCAAAGCGCCTGGTTGATCGCAGATTGGGGTTTTGTATTCAAAGATGGCTTCGCAAATAGCTAGAGGAGCCACGAAGGGCCCAATTGTGGATCAGCTAACTTTTCGTTTGCGCTCAGTTTGTCTTAATCTTTTGACCTTCTTCTCCAGATACTCATTAATCTGTTGAGCATTCATACCCCGAATCTCTTTCTCAATCTTCCGCCTGATGTCATGTAGCTCCTGCATAGCAGGATCATCAGGAAAATCCAGAACTCTTCTGGTTTTCTTCTCGGCCATAATTACCTCCTCAATTATGGTAGTTCCGGTGGCGAAATGATTTCAAGTCTGGAATAACCAAGACTGATGTTTACAGCGCAGATTTGCGCTTTGGTTTTGAGATTCACAATGTCTTTGAAATTCCAGCTTACCAGGTAATCAACTTTTTCCAACGTGGCAACGGCGATATGGCGGGCATCAGTGCGAGCACTTCTACGGAATATTCCAGCATTCATGTAGGTTTGGACGAGACTATCAACTTGGGAAGTATAGCCAGCTTTAGGAAACGGATCGATCAGAGCTAAAGTCTTATCTGCTCGTCCCGGATCAATGAGTCTAAGTTCTGTCAGCTCCGCTTCCACAAAGATAGAAATAATCACCTCGTGGTCTTTTAGCTTCTCCCAGAATTTCCGGGTTAGCAAAGATCGGTCGGGATAACGGTCGTCATAGTACATACTTGGAACCGAAGTATCGAGGTAGAGTTTCATCCACCCTCCTGATAAAAGAGGGGCTCCCAAGGAGCCCCCTGTTATTCATTGGGCAAGCGGTCAGGCACCGTTAATAACGACCTCAGAATGAATACTTGAACACGAACTGAATCACGCGAGCGGGAAGCAGAGTGTCCACTGAACGACCGAATGCAGGCGCTTCGACTATGCGCACAGGGATCCCAAAATGGCTTCTATTGAAGAGATTGAAAAACTCTGTGCGAAAGACTGCATTGTGGCGCTCATTTATACGGAAGTTTTTCACTATTGCCACGTCCACTGTGGCTATTCCTTGAGCGCGGAAAGTATTACGGCCGACCGCGCCATTCTGGCCGAATGTTGCGAATAGGCCCCTTGTGTCGGCGCCCGGCGCAATGGTGATTCGCGCCACTCCATTATCTGAGACGGAAAGCCCGCCGGTGGAATTAAGTCTGTCTGTGAGATTGCCGTCGAGATTGAAATCTACCGCGCTGTTGACCGTGAACGGCTGTCCCGTCTGAAAAGACATAATGGATGAGAGCTGCCATCCGCCAAGAGCAATATTATTCTGCAAGAAGGGCAGATCCCAGATGTAGTTGACCACCAGGCGCTGGCGCGCGTCAAAATTGGACGAAGCCCGTTCAAGGCGCAAATTCTTCTCATCTTGTGGCAACACAAAAGCCCCGGCCATATCAAACACGTCTGACACCTCATCTATGCTGTGAGAATAGGTGTAGGCGATGCCAAACTGAAAACCATCCTTGAGGCGTTTACTCAAGGCTAATTGAAGCGAGTTGAAGTTCGATTGCGCCGAATTCTCGAATGTGGTGAATGCCCCTAACTGTCTGATCGGACGCGGAAGGTCGGGGACGACCGGTTGCACAAATGGGGTGGGGAAACCAGGGAACGTAGTGACAAATGGCGTCAACGGCGAGTTGGGCCCCAAATTAGGCGTCCTGAAACGAGTGAGCTTTGTGCCGCGAGTTCCTACATAGCTTGCAGCAATTAAGAACTCATTGAACTGGCGCTCAACTGACAGATGATATTGCTGAGAGTACGGAGTGCGCAGATTGGCGTCGGGCAGTGTGAATGCAAGCCCGCCGTTAAATCCTATGGAGAAGAGCACTCCTACTCCAGGCACGAAGAAATTCGATGGGAATCCCACAGTATTGATTGTTCCTGGAGCAACAGCGAATTGTTGATTAGGAGGAAGGCCGATGAATAGAAACGCAGGACTATTCAGTTGCTGGCCGAGTTGAATGATCGGAAGTTTCGCCAACGGCCCGAAATTAACCGGAATAAATGTTGGGAACACATTGCGCGACTGGCTGGTTACGCTGCCGATAATCTGATCGAAGTAGACGCCGTAGCCGCCGCGTATCACCGTCTTGCCGCTGCCCAATGGATCCCAGGCGAAGCCAAACCGCGGGCCAAAGTTGTTGTGATCTGAATTATAGATACGCGAGCGACCTGCCAGAAACGCTTTGAGCGCATTCACTCCATCAAAGAATGGTCTGGCAAAGTCTGCCAGACCCGGATCAAACGAAGGAAAGTTATCGAGCGAGAAGGTGCGCTCAATTCGGTTGTTGACATCCTGGGGAACAGTATTTAGCTCGTAGCGGATGCCGTAGTCGAGGGTGAATGTCGGTCGCACTTTCCAGTTATCATGGAAGAAGAATGCAAGCTCAGTGAAGCGCAGCCCGATGGTCGAATCGGGAACAGTGGCGAGCGTCTGGAACACATTCGATGGCAATCCGAGAGAAACAAAATCGGTTGCATCTGCCAGGTTAACGTTGTTGATCAACCCAGGAGCAAATACGACCTGGGGGCGAAAATTTCTATCGAGAAAGCTATTGAGTTGATTGCGCCTGATGTCGGCGCCCAGCTTGAGCGAGTGCCCCCGAATAGTGGTAGTGAAAGTATCTGCATACTGAAACGTATTGTTTGTTCGCCCTTGCGGGAAGGTAAACACATCTACTCCCACAGGGCTGAAGGGAGTAATTGCGATCTGTCCCAGTGGCCCCGTGCGCCCGGTATCCGGCGTCCTATCGCCGTTGAGATCAAATACAAGTGGATTCGAGGTGAACACGAATGGGCTCCCCGGTTGCTCGATGAATGCCAGGTTGGTGCGGCCATAAGAGAACCGCGCTTGATTGAATGATGAGTTGGATAGTCCGCTGTTGAGGAAGATAGAGATGTTTTGCGTGCGAGTATCAGGAGCAATTGAAGCATTGATCGCTCCGCCGACGGATGGAATGATCGTGTCGCTGTCGGTCAAATTGTAACGGGCGGTGAAGGTTGATGGCTTGCCGAAGAGATTGAAGTTTTGATCGGCCTTGATCGAAAAGATGAGTCCATCTCCATCGGTCGAAAGCACTCTGGTGAATGTATTCAAGCCGTAGGGCCCCCCTGGATTATTGGGGCCGGGGAATAGATTGAAAATATCCCTGCCGACGGGGAATGAAGGAAAATTGCCGACCGTGCGGTCGCGTTCCTGTTGCGTCGGCACGGAGAAATGGGTCTCTTGCGTGCGCCTCAGAGTTTGAGCCTCAAATGAGCTAAAAATAGATGTCTTCTTATTTGAAGCGCCCAGCGCGAAGCCGAACTGATTGCGAGTATTCTTGTCTTCATCTCCTGAAGGGCCGCCGATCAGATCAAATGGGTTTCTCGCGTTGAGAGCCGAAGTAGTGAGGAAGTCATAGATGGTGAAACTGGTGCTGCCTGAACGGGAGATTGCATTGACCTGAGCGCCGAGGTTGCGGCCCGCTTCTGCATCTCCCAGAGCGGTGGTTATCTGAAATTCTTGCAGGCTCTCGATTGACTGAGGCACCAGAGAGACAAAGCCCTGGCGCCGCACGCCGATGTCCTGATCGTTATTGTCCGATCCATCGACGGTGAAATTATTCGAGCGCCCGCGCTGGCCGTTGACCGAAAACTGCCCCGAAGTGCCTACTCCTGGCCCGACGCCCGGCCCGACTGAACCGAATGTGGCAGGGGGAAGCAAGACGCCAGGGGTGAGGAAAGCCAGTTGATCGAATGTGCGAATGCCCGATAGAGGCAGCAGCAACAACTGGCGAATATCGAAATTGCCGCGCAACGTGCTGTCGCTGATATTGACCAGCTTTTCAACTGCGCCCCCGGAGGTAGCTACAGCGGTGATGGGCGTTGTTACCGACGCAGTGCTGACCAGCACGATTGGCGGAGGCTCGACAACATTGTTCTTTTCCAGACGAACAGGAAAGTTCTCCAAAGATTCTTTTTCCTGATACCCTTCGGCTGAGGCATGCACAGTATAGAGCCCGGGCGGCAATAGCCTGACGATGTAAATGCCATTTTCATTGGTAAGCGTGCTGCGTTCAAGTCCCGTATCCTGATTGGTTACTGTCACTCTGGCATTAGGGACGCCAGCATTGGGATCATTGGCAGGTTTCGAGCCATCGCGCACCTGGCCCTGTATTGCGCCGGTAGTCGCGCTCTGAGCGAAGGCAGATGTAGCTAACGATAGAGAGCAGAGTAAAAAGATGAGAAGCCTGATCCTGGTAATTACGCGCATGAAAAATCCTCCTGATAACTCGGTTGAAAAGATTGAATATGGCGTTGGGATTGTACTACACAACGCCGGAAGCAGAAATGATCTCTAGGAACACCGATCTTTTCTTTGATCCTCATCGGTGAATGGAGGCAATCACTTACGAGATATTTAAGCCGATTTCATTGGAAATTTGCCAAATTCCAGATCATTTAATAGGCATTACGACGAATGACTGAAGTAGCGTCTCTATTCCATCTTTGGCGCGAAAACCGACTCCACCGTAAGAGAATGAATCATCGGTGAAGGTGCCGATAGGTTGCGCTTCTCCTTTGGGATCGCTGGCTATCTGTATATAGGTCTTGAACTGATTGCCGCGAGCTTCAAAGGTGATATGGAACGAGTCGTTCAGCTTGTCTATATTCTCGACTATTCGCTTGCTGTCTTTCAAGACGGGCTTTCCGTCATGATAGACATAGAAATTAAATGTTCTTGGATTACTGCTCTGAGGTCCTCCGTTCAGCTCAAACAGATAATAATTTTTAGGATCTTTGGCCCGCACCACCCAGGCAGCGCCTTTAGCATTGGCGAACCGCACATCGAATTCCAGTTTGAAATCGCGATAGATATTGAAATCGCGCCTTTGCTCGGTATCGAACAGCGCCAGGCTGTCTCCGGTAATGCGCGCGCCGGTTCTATCAAATTTCCATGCGGGCGCAGGGGACCACTTCTTCGCGCCCTCGTGAGGGTTCCAATCCCCTTCCGCCGATACCGGGATGGGAGCCAGTGCGACGTTCTCAGTTGCTATGCGGTTTTCAAGAGAGAGAGTCAGGGTTTTCTCCCAACTCTCATATCCATCAAGAAAGACGCGTATCTTGTAGTCGCCCGGCAGGAGCTTCGAGATAGTCACCGCTCCGTCGGGCTGTACTGTGCCTCTCTCTTCGTCATTGAGATAGACCTTGGCGTCCGGCTTTGATCTGACGACGAGAGTAACAGTAGAAAGTGGAAGTATCGCTGTGACAGGAGTAGGGTCCCCTGGTTTAACTTCCAATTTGTCAACGCTCCAATCATCATGGCGGGCTTTGCTGATCTTGAGCTTATGCTCCCCAACGGGGACTCGTGATATGACTATTGTGCCCTGTTCATCAACTTTGATATTGGCCGGATCAGGACGGCTGTCATCGAGCAGCACGATTGAATCTTTAGGGGCCCCTCCGATGACGATCTGGCCATATCTGGAGACCAGTTTGGCCGAAGCATTGACGGTAGTCAACTGGCCCTGTGAAACCTTGATTGTTTCGCTGTAGGGATGATAATCGGCGTGCTCGACGGCTACCTTATATTCTCCAGGCTTCATATCAGCAAGGTTAAGAGTGCCGTCTTCGCCCTTTATCTGCTCTTTAATGAGCACCGGCTTTCCTTCGGCAGATGGCTTGGCCCCTTTTCGAGCTGGAGTCGCTGAGGTGGGAGTGAGGGTAACCTGAGCCTCTGGAACAGCCACAATGCTCAGATAACCTTTGTTGGGCTTAACTTCCACCTTCAGGATTTCTGTCCTTGTGACAACTTTGGGGGCCTCTTCTTTCTCGACCACGCCTTTGCCTCTTTTAGGGCCGGTGGTTTCGGTTGGGTTATTGGTAGTGGAGTTGACGCCCTTTCCTCGCTTCTGGCCGCGCGCTTCGATTACCAGCCCGCTTATTGAGAGTGCCAGAATCATTGCGACGAAGATTTGCAGGATTGCGCGACTATTCATTTGATCACTCTCCCGATACTGCTAAATGCCGACGAGTGGGATGCGCCTGTCAATAATTTTGCTGCTCGTTTATTTATCGGCATCCTTTGCGCACCTGAAGCCTAATTTGGGAAGTATATCAGCAGGCGGATTAGGATAGTCATACCAGCGGTAAGTGGTTGTGCTTGTGTCAGGGCCATCGACAAAGTTGCCGCCGCGAAAGACTTTCCATCTCTCATCAGCCTTGCCGCCATATTTTTTGAAGAAGTCATGTACCCACTCGCTCACGTTTCCCGCCATATCATAGACTCCGAACGGGCTTTGATCACGGTCATAGCTGCCCACAGGAGTCGGCCTCATTCTATCTTTCCGGCTAACATTGGCGTATCCCTCCTTCCACTCATTCCCCCAGGGATAGAGATAGCCCTTGCTGCCGCCGCGAGCAGCATACTCCCACTCCTCTTCACTAGGCAACCGCTTCCCAGCCCATCTTGCATAATCTGCCGCATCTTGCCAGGTCACATAGGTTACCGGGAGCCTGGCTTGATCAGGCGCGTAGGAGCCGTTATTAGTCCAGTTCCTGGGAGCAGGGTGCCCGGTGGCATCAACGAACTTCTTGTACTCCTGATTGGTCACTTCATACTTGTCAATGTAGAATGGTTTGACTTCAACCTCATGCGCCGGGCGTTCATCCTCATCCCCATCATCGCGCCCCATAATGAACTTGCCGCCCGGAATATAGACCATATCAACTGTGACATCGACCGACTTGTTATCGGATTTTTTAGGGGGAGCAAGAGAAGGCTTTACGAAATATATGCCGATTCCTAAAACAGCTACCAGGACTATAGCAGCGATGGCTATGATGGGCGCTTTCGACTTGGCCGGTTTCTCTATGACGGCGGCTCTTCCGAGTGCGCGAGCGGGTCCAGATGCCGCCTGTTCTTTCCCGGCCTGAATACCTACCGTTCCCGATTCGGGCGCTACTCCGGCCAGTTCCTGAGCAGAGACGAGGCGGGTTTGGGGGGCACCTGCTCCCTTATCAGAAGGCGCTCGCTGGCCCGGTTGCGTGGGGGGCCCTGGCGCCGGGCTGCCGGAGAGCAGTCCGGATAAAGAGGTATCTATTACTGTTCCGGCAGTAGGGCGGCCCGGCGGCAATCCAGCATCATCCTGCGGCAATGGGGCGGTCATGCCCCCTGTCTTGTAGCCGCCCTCAGTGGCCCTCACTGCTTCCTCAAGTTCAAACCCCAGCTCTGCTGCTGAAGACTGGCGGCGGGCCGGATCCTTCTCGATTGCGCGCATCACCACAGCTTCTATAGCTTCGGGGACCTGGGGCGCTATCTGGCGCAATGGGCGCGGAATCTCGTTGAGATGTTTGATCACCACTCCAATTGACGTATCAGCGGTAAAAGGAGGGTGCCCACTGAGCATTTCATAAAGAATGATTCCCAGGCTGTATATATCCGAGCGCGGATCCAGCTCTCGCCCGTGGCACTGTTCCGGCGACATATACTGAGGCGTGCCGATGATTGTGCCCGCTTCGGTCAGGTTTTGCTGTGGCCCGGCAGCAGAGGAGGTGGACTTCTCTTTGAGCTTGGCGATTCCGAAATCGAGCACTTTAACTCTCTCCGTGTTGCCGACCCGCTTGATGACTATATTATCCGGTTTGAGGTCACGGTGAATTACTCCGCTCTGGTGCGCTGCTTCGACTGCGGCGCAGACCTGGTGCATTATGTTTACTGCGCGGCGATAATCGAAGGCCCCCTGTTTGTCTATCAGCTCGCGCAGAGATTTGCCATCGACTATCTCCATCACCAGATAGACGATCCTTTCGCCAGTGACTCCGAAGTCGGTAACCTGGATTGCGTTAGGATGGCGGATGCGGCCGGCGGCTCTGGCTTCGCGGCGGAAGCGTTCGATGGCAGCTTGATTGGCGACCAGATCGGGGCTGAGGACTTTGACGGCAAATTCGCTGTCGATGTGAATATGGGTAGCGCGGTAGACCACTCCCATTCCGCCTCTGCCGAGGACACTCTCTATGCGGTAACGCCCATCCAGAGTCTGCCCTATGAGCGCGTCGATGAGGACAAGGCGTTGCCCATCGTTGGGGCAGTGAGACAGAGAACTATCAAAAGTATTGCCGCAAGTAGTGCACTTTTTTGCTTCCAGTATGCTCATTAGACTTCCGGAAGGCAAAGCCTCAATAGATCACAGTCCTTGCTCAATCCCAGACCTATTTTCTGGTGAGCCATCGCATCTACAGAATTCGCTTGAAAATCTTTTCGCCAAGCTTCCACACAAATTCTTTCGGATACTACAACAAGGCACATTACTTGATTCCAGGTTCGCTTCGGAAGCAAACCCTCTCCTGCAATAACTCTTTCATAGTATGAGCAGGGGAATCGCAACAGCCAAAAGTATATACCAATTAGCTTTTTTTGTGTAGCTATTTTGGACTCTCCTGCTCAAATCAGTCTGTTTAGAGCCTATCTCCTCAGAAAACAGAAGGCAGAAGGCAGTAGGCAGTAGGCAGTAGGCAGTAGGCAGTAGGCAGTAGGCAGTAGGCAGTAGGCAGTAGGCAGTAGGCAGGCGGGCGCTCCTTCTTCCAACTGCGCTGTTCTCATTATTTCTCTCGCGTTGTCGCTGACCGTCTGAACGACTCCTCAGAAAATTCCCTGGGAGCGCAGGCGTCCTCGCCTGCTTAGGTTGCACTACCTGGCAAGGCGGGCAGGCAAGGAAATTAGTGCGACCCAGAGGGGGCCCCGAGGCTTTTCATTATTTCCCTCGCGTCGCACAAGGCGTCTGAAAGACTCCTCAGAAAATGTACAGTAACCTGTTAGGTTGCTGATAGGTCGCGCACTATTTATATTGCCCGCCGGATCGACGCGAATGTCAAGCCCTATGCCTGACATCATCTCGCTGGTGACGAATTTGCGAGCGGCTATGTCGGCGTCGGTCCAGGCTACGCGGCTCACTCCGCCTTCAGCACTGCGGCCAAATCGAGAGAGCGATTCAAGGCTCGCGCGCAGACGATCGGGATTGATCGTGTAGCTTGAAGCTCTGCGCGATCTTTGAGTCGCCTGATTGAAAGGCCAGAATAATGATGGACAGCTAAGCGCCGCGCCGGCAGTCAAAAGAGTGCGATTGAAGCTACGACGTGTGATGTTACTCATAGAGAATCCTCTTCCTTTAATGGCCAGTGTTCAGCTACCGGCAAGCACAGCCTCAATTAATAGATTGTGTTTTAATGGTGCCTGGCGAGCGGAACCTGGTATTCGGACGCCAGGCGCTCTCAATGCATAGATTGAAACCGGACTGAGATGATGTAATGTACTATGAAACGAATTGCAGGGCAAAGAGTGAAATATGGCTTTTAACAAAGATGTTCTTTCCGTTCGGGCGCCAAGCGCCCTCAAAACGAATCTATAGTTAGATTTGTTTTGAGGGCTCGTTGCTGTTGGTCGGTCTGGCAATTGCCTCACCTTTCCTCTCAAAACGAATCTATAGTTAGATTTGTTTTGAGGGCCCGTTGCTGTTGGACGGTCTGGCAATTGCCTCACCTTTCCTCTCAAAACGAGTCTATAGTTAGATTTGTTTTGAGGAGAGTGCTTTCTCGCTCTCTGCCATAACCCTTATGCTCTCAAAACGAGTCTATAGTTAGATTTGTTTTGAGGGCCCGTTGCTGTTGGTCGGTCTGGCAATTGCCTCACCTTTCCTCTCAAAACGAATCTATAGTTAGACTTGTTTTGAGGGTTGAGCTGCGGGCATTGTACTTGCCGAGAAGAAGCATCTCAAAACGAGTCTATAGTTAGACTTGTTTTGAGGGCGCTTGGCGCCCGAACCTGCTGGCGTCTTTTCCTTCAAAGTCTATAGCCTGGATCAGAAACTGTAGTGGACCCCAAAACTTTATTTCTGCCACTAAAAATCTGGGCAAAAATGAGGCAGCGAAGATGTTGGTTGAAGCTTCAAATGGTATGATAAACTGGCTTATACGATCTCAGATTGTTTTGATTTCAGTAGCTTGATATTGTCGGAAGCTTGCGGGCCTGGCCAATCTCCGGCCTGCTCGCTTACTCAGGTTCCATGAAACTACAGTTATGAAGAAAAGCCCGCTGAAAATAGCAATCTTCGGTTATGGCCGTATGGGACAACTTGTGGAAGAGACGGCCAGGAGAGAAGGCATCATCGTTGGGCCCATCTTGAACTCGAAGAATAATGCTCAATCTCAAGGTATCTCCGCCAGCGCGCTTGATGGTGTAGATGTCGGCATCGACTTCTCAACTCCCGGCGCAGTCATCGGCAACATTGAAGCTGCGGCAAAACTGGGATTGAACCTGGTCGTTGGCACGACCGGATGGTATGAGCGGCTCGATGAAATCAAGGCCATTGTTGCCCGCGAGAATATCGGGTTCGTCTTCGGCTCCAACTTCTCGCTCGGCGTCAATCTCTTTTTCAATCTCGCCGAATATGCCTCTGGCCTCTTCAGTCTGTTTCAGGATTATGATCCTTTCATCGAAGAGGCGCACCACAAATTCAAGAAGGACGCGCCCTCCGGCACTGCTATCACTTTGAGGAAGATTTTGGAGAAGGACTACACAAATTCCATCCCTGTAACGTCGGTAAGAGCCGGATTCATTCCCGGCACTCATCGGTTGAGTTTTGATTCAGAGGTAGACACAATCACGCTCACTCACACGGCGCGCAATCGTCAGGGACTGGCCGCCGGAGCTATCTTTGCTGCCCGGTGGATTGCAGGTAAGAAGGGGTTCTATGAATTTAGAGAAATAATTGCCGAGCATATCCGAGCGGCAAAAGGGGTCTCTCATGTTGTCAACGATGATATCTAGAAACAATGAGAGTGCGCTACGTACAGCAACCTGTCAGGTTGCTGATGGCGTACACTATCAGCAACCTGTCAGGTTGCTGTACTCTTTCTAGGGAGGACAGTTATGAACCGGCTTAGTAATCTGAGGGGTTGCGGCACCGCGCTTGTAACGCCTTTTGAAACTGATGGGAGTCTGGACAGAGCGGCATTGCGCCGCCTGGTCGATTTCCAAATAGATGAAGGAATAGATTTCCTCGTCCCTTGCGGCACTACCGGCGAGAGCGCCACTCTGTCCGTTGATGAACAACTGCGAGTTGTCGAAATAGTCATGGAGCAATCGCGCGGGCGCGTGCCTGTAGTTGCCGGCGCAGGCGGGAATAATACTCATAAAGTAATTGAACTGGCAAAAGAGCTGGAGCGCCTTGGCGTAGATGGACTGTTGTCGGTATCCCCTTACTACAACAAGCCGACTCAGGAAGGGCTTTACCGGCACTACCGGGCCATTGCTGAAGCGGTCTCGCTGCCTATCATACTTTATAATGTGCCGGCCAGAACAAGTTGCAACATGCTCCCTGAGACTGTCGCCAGGCTCGCTCAGATCGACAACATCATCGGCATTAAAGAAGCATCGAGCGACGCGACGCAAGCCGGTCAGCTTATAACTCTGGTCGATGAGAGTTTTCTTGTCTTTTCCGGCGATGACGCTCTGACGCTGCCGATTATCGCTCTGGGAGGCGTGGGCGTTATCTCGGTTGTTTCCAACGAGGCCCCCGCGCAGATGCGCGCGCTCACCTGGGCGTGCCTTGAAGGAGATTTCGTCCGCGCGCGCGCTTTGAACAAACAACTCTTCGCTTTGATGAGAGCCAACTTCATCGAGACCAACCCTATTCCTGTGAAGGCTGCGCTGGCGATGATGGGACTCATTGAAGAGTCTTATCGCTTGCCTCTGGTGGCAATGAAAGCAGAGAATAGAGAGAAGCTGAGAGAAGTGCTTGCGGACTTGAATCTCTTGAAGGAGGCGCACAGTGCAACATCTCCAGGAACAGATTGAGAAACTGTTCGAGGCTCCAGCAGAAAGCTACTCAGATGAATACTATTCGGCTTTCGCTCAGTTCAAAGAGAAGCTCAATAGCGGTCAAGTGAGAGCGGCGGAAAAGCGCGGCCACCGATGGATTGTCAATCAGTGGGTGAAGAAAGGGATACTGCTCGGCTTCCGCATCGGCGCCATGGCTGACATGTCGATCAACGAGAACTTCAGGTTCTTCGATAAGCACACCTATCCGCTCAAACAGATCGGTGCCGGCGACGGAGTCCGCATTGTTCCCGGAGGATCTTCTATCCGCGATGGCTGCTATATTGGCAAAGGAGTAATCTGCATGCCGCCGATGTTTGTCAATGTGGGGGCCTACATAGATGATGGAACTATGATAGATTCTCATGCGCTGGTGGGATCGTGCGCTCAGGTGGGCAAGCGAGTGCATGTGAGCGCAGCGGCGCAAATAGGCGGCGTGCTTGAGCCGGTAGGCTCATTGCCGGTGATTATTGAAGATGATGTTTTGATCGGTGGCAATTGCGGCGTCTATGAGGGAACCATCGTCAGAGAGCGCGCAGTCATTGCCGCTGGGACCGTACTCACCGGCTCGACTCCGGTCTATGACCTTATTAATGACGCGATTTATCAGAAGACCGATGAGGCCCCCCTTGAGATCCCTGCCAATGCAGTAGTAGTGCCCGGCTCGCGCGCTATCAGCAAAGGCATCGGCGCTAAGCTAGGGCTGTCAATCTATACGCCTATCATAATCAAGTACCGCGATGCTAAAACAGATAAGGCTATCCGACTGGAGGATTATTTAAGGCTGTAAGAACAGATCGTCAACGGGAAATTTCCAACCCGGAACCGCTGGCTCGGCTTCAGCCAGTTCACCGCAACGGTAGATTATCGGATTGTGTGAGGCACTGGCGCGGTAGACTTTAATCACATCTCCGCTGAGCAGGTCTACGCAGTACGCCAAGATACAGGGTTACTCACTGCCGGGGCGCAAAGGCGCGGAGTCTGCTCAGAGAAAGAACCTGCCTGCCTCTCCGTGCTACTTCTGCGTCTTGCGGTGAATCAATCTTCTCTCTGTAGCCCACCATATCCATCTGCAGATCCTTATCTTGGTGTACGCTGCATGTAGTTTAAGGTAGGATTGCCTTGCCAGCGCGCCTGCTCAGGCCAGCATCATTCGCATTGGTTGTAGAGTTCGATTGAAGGGATTCAGCACCAATCCCAAAATTTCTAATGTGACAACTCCCAGGAGAGCCTCATCACCAGGTTCTCCCAGGATGACCGGTGTATGTCCATCTCCTTGGGGAAGCGCAATGTGGCATTCAGATACCTGACGATTGATGGTCGTGCCATCGGCCAGAGTGAAGGTGAGAGAGCGCTTGGGGGCCAGTTCAATTGCTTGCCAATATGGATGAGGCAGTAGCGTGTATGTGGCCCCACTATCGACCAGGAAACGCACCGTAGCTTGTTTGCCGGTGGGGCCAGTTACAACGCCTTCGATGTAGGTCACGCCCATGATTTGAAATCAACTACATTCAAGGAAGCATCTTGCCTGCCTTTAGCGCGCGCGCAGCGTTGAGCCGTCCGCCGGAGATGGTCTTTCCTTTGAGAGCGGCTACCTCAGTGGTAGATTCGATCAATCTCTTCTTCAAATCTTTCACCGAGAGCCTCGGTTCACGCGCCAGCACCAGCGCCGCTACGCCTGCTGCGTAAGGCGTCGCCATAGATGTGCCCGACATGAAACGATAAGAGCTGTTACGCACTGTGCTGTAGATCTCCACTCCTGGGGCCCCCAGGTGCACCGACTCAGCGCCGAAATTCGAGAATCGGGCCAGATTGTCATTGCGGTCGAGCGCAGCTACCGAGATGACATTCTCTATCTGATAGCTCGATGGATAGTGAGGAAAATGATCTGTGTCTTGAGAGTCATTGCCAGCAGCGGCTACAAATAGTATGCCGGCATTGTTCGCCGCTTTGATCGCATCTTCCAGAGCGCGAGAGTATGAGCCGCCGCCCCAGCTATTCGACATAATGCGGACATTGACCCCGCGCTTCTTCATCTTGATCACGTAATTTATGCACTCAATGACATCATTGAGTCTGCCGCCGCCGCTAACCGAGAGGAACTTGAGCGCCATTAGCTTGACCTTCCAGTTGATGCCTGCTATGCCTATCCCGTTATCTCCCACAGCGCCTATTATCCCGGCGCAGTGCGTCCCATGATCGGCGTCATCCAGCGGGTCGCCGTTATTGTTGACAGCATTGTAGCCGTGAATGTCATCGACCACGCCATTGTCATCGTTATCGACGCCATCGCCGGGGACCTCATCTCGATTGATCCACATATTGGCTTTCAGATCGGGGTGAGTGTAATCTATGCCGCTGTCTATGACGGCCACCACGATGTTATTGCTTCCGGTAGTTACATCCCAGGCAGTGAGCGCGTCGATATCCGCTCCCGGCTCGCCGCCGGGGCCCCCGGCAATCTCCTGGCCGGTGTTGCTGTGGCCCCACATCTGTTTGAAGAACGGATCATTGGGCCTGGTCTCATCGGCGTGAAACAGATAATTCGGCTCCACATATTCGACATTCGGATCGGACTTGTAGAGATCGATCAGCTCTTGAAGGCTCATAGCGGAGCGGACTCGCTGAAACGAGAAACCGGGCAGACTATCATAGTTGAAGACGGCAGCGTTCAATCGGTTCAAGAGCGATTTGATCCCGGCTGGCTCGGCATTATCTTTGAACTTGATGATCAGATCAGAATCAATCACTAGTTGTGTTGTTATAGTTGGGGCAGGGGCCGGTGTAAGCACTACAGTTGGAGCAACTGTCTTTTTTGGCGAATGGCTCATCACGCCAAGAATGTAAGCGGCGATTACCACAAGAGAGCCTAATGCGAGATGGAATGACGGTGATCTTTTCATGATAGACCTCACTATGGATAAACCCGGTAATTCTTTCCTTCAAATGCCACCAGTCGAAGCTGGTAGCTGTTGGCGCGATATTCATAAGTTCTGGATCTATGCGAGAGCAAGATCCTCCACCCGTCGGTTATCACCTGGGCGCTCATTTCGTCTTCCTCAGCCGCGCCCAGACTGGCATTGGAGAATTCATCATCTTCAACTGATTGCGTGGCTACGTCGGATACGGCAGCGCCTAGCCTTCGCGCCAGATCTTCTTTCGCCAGGCGTTCGGCGTCAATTTTGGATATGCTGTTTGTCATGATTGCAACCTGCAAAGGATTTCTGAGCTTTAATACGAGATCGCAGATATTATAGTTCAATATAGATTGACAGTCTCATTAAAAATTTCGTCAATCTACGAACGAGATGCAGCCAGGCTTCAGCGATTTGGAATAACTCTGGCAGAGGTCGCCAGAAATCCAACTTATTTTATGACTGTCCCCTGACCTGCCAGTGCCGCGCGAATCGGCGCATCTACTCTGGCGTCGGCAAACACGACCTCTTTGACCCCCTGGCGCAGAGCTTCAATTGCTCCCATGACCTTCTTCTTCATTCTTCCCTTAGCAAACCGCATAAAGTCGTCGGCTTGCGCAGCGGGGATGCAGGCAATCAGGCTGGTTTCATCACCGACATCGCGCAACAGGCCGGGCACATTTGAGAGGATAATAAGTTTGTCTACTTCCAGAGCTGCCGCAAGCACCGCTGCTGCCCGGTCCCCATCGACATTTATCGCCTCGCCATCGTAGCTAATAGCCGGCGGAGTCAGCACAGGTGTGTAGCCATTGCTCAAGAGCAGGCGGAGCAATTGAACATTGACTCGCTCGACTTTGCCTGACAGATCATCGCGGATGACGCGCTTGCGGCCATCTTCGATAACGGTGATGGCTTTTTTGCGCTCGCCTTCAAAGATTCGCCCATCGATGCCTGAAAGGCCGACGGCATTGACGCCTTCCCGCTGAAGCAATTCCACGATCAATTTATTTATCTTTCCCGCGTAGACCATCTCGAATATCTCAAGCGTCTGGCGGTCGGTGTAGCGTGACTCGTAACCGCTCGCGCTGGTGACAAACTTCGGTGGGTGCCCTAACTTTTCTGAGATGATATTGGTCTCTGCCGAGCCGCCGTGGACAAGTATTACCTTCTCTCCCTCTTTGACAAGAGATGCTACATCGCGGCAGACCGCGTCATAACGTATTCCCAGGCTCCCGCCCACTTTTACCACAATCATTCTCGCTCCATCACTCCTGTGAATAGATGTTCAAAAGCGAGCTGGCCGCTGGGCGCTTCCTCTGGCGCGGGCTCAGAAGCGGTCTTGCCGACGGGCCGCCCGACGCCGAGGGCTGCCTTTACATCTTTTAAATTAAAGCGAATCAGCCGTTCTGTCAGAGTAATAGCGGGAATACGCCCGCTGCGCCGCAGGCGATGAACGGTCGATTCGCTAACTTGTAAGACTTCGGCCAACTGCCTGGCAGTTAAAAACTCGGTGCGTTTCTCTTTTGTCTGATCTGTCATGTTATTTCAGCTTCTCCAGTATAAGCGAGACGCTGCGGCCCTCGCCTTTGTCTACTTCCACCTCTTTTGAAGCATCTTTGAAGCCTTTAAACGTGGCCGTCAGGCGATAACGCGCAGGAAGCGGCGGCAACTTGAAAGCAAATTCGCCGCGCGTGTTTGTAGTATATTCGCTCTTGAATTTCTCTATCGGCTCGTTGCCCACAGGCACACGCTCAATGATGACTTTTGCGCCGGGGAAGACCAGCCCCTGCTCGGTGAACACGGAGCCCCTGATAAGCGCGTAAGCGTTCTCTTTAACCATCTTGACCTGTTTGATGGTTGTTGTTTTGCCTGCTTCAACCTCTTGTGGTTGGCGCAGGGTCCCCGTTTGATAGCCATCTGCTTCAAAAGAGATGGTGTAGCTGCCGGGTTCGAGATCGGTTATAGTGTACTCGCCTTTGTCATTGGTCCGGGCGTCTTTCGACCGGCCTGTCTCTTTATTGCGAGCAGTTACTTTGACCCCCTGAAAGACTTTCCCTCTCTCGTTTTCAACTTTACCTTTTATAGAGCCTCCATTTTGTGTTGTCGGCGTGAAGCTCAGGATTAAACTCAAGAGTAAAGCTATCACTGATAAAACCTCCTTCATGGCCGAAATCTCGATGGCAGAATGATTTAAGTTTCCTGCCTCATTCTGCCGTTAAGATTTCGGTCTTATGTAGCTCTGCAGATTATATTGGATGAAGTCCGGGAAATTCCAATCCGGCGGTCTCTTCAAATCCGCACATGAGATTCATCGCTTGGACCCCGTTGCCGGCCGCGCCTTTCATCAGATTATCAATAGCTGAGATTACTACAAGGCGATTGCTCCGCTCATCAAGAGCAAAGCCTATATCGCAATAGTTCGATCCGGCGAGCAGTTTCGGCTCAGGATAGCGATAAATGCCCATCTTCTCTTTGACTATGCGGATAAACGGCTCGTCTTTGTAGGCGCTGCGGTATACCTTCCAGATATCTTTCTCCTCAAGCTTATCTTTGAGGAAGACGTGAGCGGTACAGAGTATTCCGCGCACAGCATCTATTGCCGTAGCAGAGAAGTGGATATTCGGTCTATTGCCGTTGAATGTCAGTTCCTGCATCATCTCCGCCGTGTGTCGATGGCCCACAGGTTGAAATGAGCGGACTGCGCCGCTGCGCTCGGGATGATGTGAAGAGGGCCCGGCCTTATTTCCTGCCGCCGATGATCCTACCTTCCCTTCAATGACTACATTCTTGGTATCGACCATGCCGGCTCTGAACAGGGGCATCAGGCCCAGTATTGCAGCCGTTGCCAGGCAGCCTGCGCCGGTGACCAGATTCGACCGGCAAATCTCATCGCGGTGAAGCTCAGGCACCCCGTACACAGCTCGCTTCAAGTATTCTGGATTCTCATGCTCATGGCCGTACCAGAGGCGGTAATCCTGCGCATTGCGCAGTCTGAAGTCGGCTGAGAGGTCTATGATCTTAGGCGATAATCTTTCAAACTCGCAGATGCGACTGCTTGAACTTCCGTGCGGTAGACAAAGAAACAGCAGATCGCACTGCTTCAATTCTGCTGCCGGGACAAACTTCAGGTCAGTTCGTTTGCGAAGATTGGGATGAATTGAATGGACAAACTTCCCGGCATTCGACTCTGAAGTAACTTGAACCACTTCTGTGCTGGGATGATCGAGCAAGAGGCGCAAAGCCTCGCCTCCCACATAACCAGAACCTCCAACTATTGAAACACGTATTTTCGACATGTATTATTACTCTATCCCTCGTGAAATTCTCTTTAGAGATATTATAGTGGCTAAACTCAGACCTCCGTTTTTAGTTCTCATCCTTTTGCTCATCTGCGCCGGCCTGGCGGCAGCTCAAAGACCAAAGGCTGTCAAAGAGGCCGGTGAACAATCCGGCAGAGATGATATTATTCGCCTCGGCTCCGATCTGGTGATGGTCGATGTAGTTGTCACCGACGCCAATGGCGATTATATCAGGGGCCTGGGACAGGAAGATTTTGAGATCTTCCATGATAACGTCAAGCAAAAGATCGATTTCTTTGAGGTCAATGACCAGGCAGAGCTAACACGCCCTCTCGCCGTCGTCTTTGCCTTGGACATATCGGGCAGCCTTGAGCCGGAGCAAGTTGCCCAACAGCAACATTCTGCCAGAAAATTTGTCGAGCTGGTGCGTAAAGGCTCGCTATTTTCCGTGTTGGCGTTCAACTACGAGGTAAAGATTTTACAGGATTTCACCAACGATCCGCAAAAGATTCAACAGGCATTTGCCAGAGCCAGCAAGGTAGGGGGTTCGACCCGCATCTACGATGGCGTTGATCGCGCCATTACGATGCTCAAACGTGCCCCCCAATTCCGCGAAGGCCGACGTTTGCGAAGAGTGGTTGTGCTGATTACAGATGGATTCGATAGCAGCAGCATCATCAATGCTGAGGAGGTCATCAGACGCGCTAATGCAGCCAATGTCACCGTCTATGCTATCACCATTCCCAATTACATTGACACGCTGGGAGGAAAGCGACGGCGGTCACTGACTCTGCTCGATATATCTCGATTGGTTCCTGCGACGGGGGGCATCGATTTTTCCGCTGACAGCTATGATTTTGCTCCCATATTCAGAGCTATAGCGGAGGAATTGAAGTCAAGCTACACGCTTGCTTATTATCCACCTGAATCTTCTCGCAATGACGGCAAGTTCCATCGCATTAGCGTCTCTACTGTGCGTTCGGGGTTGACTCTGCGCGTGAGCAAAGAAGGGTATCTGGCCAGCAAGTGATATCTCTATTTTCAAATTTGAAATTGGATCTAATTTCAAACTGGGTCTAATTTCAAATTTGAAATTGGGGCCCTCTCTTACACTCTTTAACTCATGTTACGCAGAACAGGAAATAGCCCAAACCAGAGATCACGAGCTTGGGACACTCGATGATGCGAAAACGCTGATAAACAGGGCCTAATCTCAATATCGAGTGTACCAACCTTCTGCATTCTGGTTTAGTTACGGGCAGCGTCGGCCGCACGCAGACTTGGCGTCGCCCTTGCGGCCAAAAAAGAGATCTGCGCGCGCGTCAGACAAGTTACCGGTGAGCAGCCGAAATACTCATTAAGCTCTCGCGGCCAAAAGGAAATCTGCGCGTGCGTCGGCCTTTAATTTGGCAGATTCCTATAGTCACACTACCAATGCCTCTCGCTTCGCCGCCTCTTCTCTGGCTACTTCAACAACATAATCAATAATCCTGCCAGGAATATCTACTCCGGTCGTAGCAATCGAGTTGCGAAACTCCATCGTGTAGTTTACTTCATTGACCTGAATTCCATCATCGGTTTCAAACAGATCGATTGCCAGCACTCCGCCGCCCACGGCCTCTGCCGCTGCGCGAGACAATTGGTCGATCTCATCATTGATAGGGCAGTTCTGTGCCACGCCGCCGCGCGCAGTATTGGTTATCCAGTGAGAGGAATAGCGATAGATCGCTGCAATGGTCTCGCCGTTGATGACGAAGCTGCGAATGTCGCGGCCTCTCTTTTCGACATACTTTTGAATGTAGAAGATCGAGTGATGATAGCTGCCCAGAATCTCTTTATGTTCGAGGATGGCTTCAGCAGCCTCACGATCATTGACCTTGCTGAGGAGTCGGCCCCAGGAGCCAATAGCAGGCTTGAGCACTACCGGATAGCCCATCTCTTCAATTGCCTTTATTGCCGATTCAGGCGTGAATGCCAGCTTGGTCTGCGGCACGGGCACGCCGGCTTTGATCAGCGCATTGGTAGTGAGAAATTTGTTTCCGCAAGTCTCCGCGACTTCGTAGCTATTTATAGTTTTGATGCCCCAATCATTAAACACCTTGAGCGCATAAGCAGCGCGCGAATGGTTAACGCATCGTTCCAGTATTACATCGTAATCGAACGATTTCCTGTGCAGATCAAAGACAAGCTCGCGATCATCCAGGACATCGTATTTTATGTTGCGCTTCTCAAGCGTTTCAAACAGAAGCTTCTCCTCTTTGCGAACAATCGAGCATAGTACAGCAATCTTCATTATTGGGAACCCTCCGAAAATGTACAGCAAGGCGGTCAGGTTGCCGACGGCGTAAGCACCGGCAAGCTGATCGTCTTGCTGTACATTACACGCGCTTTCATCGTCTCTTGGCATCGCGCGGGCGACAGGAAAAACTCCTTACCAGTTATTATGATCGCATCGCCGGTCGCCGCCTTCCATAATCAAACGCACTTTCGCCAGAAGATAACAAAATAGGCTGTCCGAGGAGCTTATGGCCGCAGGTTGACGCATATTGATAGCGGCCGGAGACTCATTCGGTGCAGCCTCGAAGTATATCACACAACTGTTCTACTCGCCCCAGTCTTCTTCTTCTTCAGGGGCCAGATCCAGTTCTATAGGATCAAGCCCAACTACTTCTAGCTCTGCTCCACAGTCCGGGCAGGAGACAATTTCGCCCTTGTCCACATCCTCATCTACGTGAACATCGGCTTCGCATTCAGGACAAGTTCCACTTGGCACTGCAACACCTCCGAGGGTAATTTACCGATTCGCGCTCCTGCTTGCGGTTAAACCGCCAAGTCTGTTTCCCGAGCACGACGTCCGGTTTTAATTAAGCGCGAAGAATCTACCCTTATTTCGCAGATTTTTCAATCCAGAAATTGCCAGCAGACTCAAAACATCATGTCATTGGGGCCCCTCGTTACCGTCCCAAAGTGCGGCTTCCGGTTACCGTAACAATTCAAATAACCAGTGTGCTTGAGTGCGTTGAGTCTCAGAGGTTGAAATATCTACTAGTAAGGCGGTTAATCTTCGCTCATTGTTGAGAGTAATGTTCTGGTAAAACTCTGTCAAGTTAACCAAGTTAAGCCCGAAAAAGTTCTTTGGCTTACCTAATAAACATCGCCGAAGAAGGTGAATTCAGTAGCCGGTGGCAGCGCCGCCCAGGAGCAGATGGCTGGCCAGGATTGCTCAATCCCGGGATCAATTGAGTTGCCGTCGGGCGCCGGTGGCAAGCTTCAGCTCGATCTGCTGCAACCTCTCTCTGGCTTCGCTAACGTGCTCGCTTTTAGGATACTGACGCAACAGAGCGCGGTAGGCTGCGCCGTCATATACATATCTTTGCGCCGCTTCGTCAAAATCAAATGTCACTCCCAGACGATTGTAACGGTCGAGCGATACGTCATTGAGGAAGTAGTTGCGTTTGGGCACATCGGGCATTATTTTGCTTTCACCTAATCGGCGGCGCGCCAGTGCGTTTATCCGTTCAGCCGCTGCCTCAGCCTCTTTGCCTAGCGCAAGCATTGCCGCCGGTCGCTGTGGAGAGCGAGGGAACATATTGATTAAGATTCGATACAGCGCTATTCGGTCTTGGTCCTCGGCCAGGTCTGCCAGGCGCATAATACGCTCAGCGTCGCTGTTGCGAGACAGCAACGCTACCGCTCGCGCTTCGATCCAGCCGCGCGTGCGCCGCGTCACTGCCACTCGATAAAAGATGGCGCCATCCGAGTGCTCGCGCCGGTTCAAAACATAGACTATCCGCCCAAGCCTCAGACGCTGGATTATCGGCGCTTTCAGATCGGGAGCGCGCCTCAGAGCCGACAGATGTTCATCAACAACACAGCCGCGCTCAACCTTGATCTCGTCCCACTTCTGCGCTGCCGATGCGCCCGGTAAGTAATAGATCGAGGCGACCATGACGATCAGGATAAAACTCAACTGGAGAGCTGGATTAGGCTTAAACATCTTCTGATTCCTCCCCTGTGGCAGAGATGAAAAATTATCCTGCATTATTGCGTGGCTCAGGCCGGACGCTCGCGCCCGGCCTGAGCCCTGTGGGGTTGCCGGGGCCCTTCGGCTGCGCGCTCTTGCTTGCAACAGGGCGCTAAGAGGGACGTAAAATGGGCCCCCGGCCTCTAACGATCCGGCGAAAGATTTTGCGTCTGAAGAGAAGATGATTCTACCAGAAGAGTCTATTTATGTCTGCTCTGCCTGGATTGCGAAGCGCCGATGCGATTGATAGTAGCTGAATGGTGAATATGGCAAACGGCTATTGCCAGCGCATCGGCGGCGTCGTGAGGCTGCGGCGCTTGAGGCAGATTCAAGATTATCCGCACCATCTCTTGCACCTGATGCTTTTCGGCGCGGCCATATCCAACGGTGGCGCTTTTGACTTCCAGAGGCGAGTACTCGAAAATGGGCAATCCGGCGCGCGCGGCAGCCACCAGCGCCACGCCTCGCACATGGCCGAGCTTCATAGCCGTCTTGACATTAGCCGCATAGAAAGACTCTTCTAGAGAGACAACATCAGGTTTGGCGCGGGCTATAATTGCCTCCAGTTTCTCGCTTATGTTGAGGAGGCGCAGATGGAACGGGGTATTCTGTGGGGCCCTGATTGCGCCGTACTCGACAACATGGTAGTTGCGACCGTCTGTGTCGATGATTCCATAGCCGGTAGTCTCGCTCCCTGGATCAATGCCTAGCACGCGGGTTATGGGCATAAAGATAATGTATAATCCGTAATGCGTAATCCGCAAGAAGATCGTAACAGGTTGCCGGTCGCTGATCAAAACGATTATTGAGCAGCCGGGCAACGCAAGTAATCCGTAGGAAGATAGTAACAACTCGCCGGTCGCCGACTATACATTAAGAGTTGCGAATCATTCTTTACGCATTACTCTTCACGCATTACTTTCACATCTGCGCTTCCATCACGCTTGCCTCGATGTCAAAGTTAGCAGAGATCTTTTGCACATCATCGTGATCTTCGAGCGCCTCCATCAGCTTGAGCATCTGCTGCGCGTCCTTGCCTTCGAGCTTGACATAGTTTTGAGGCACATTGGTGACCTCGGCTGAAGCGGGCTCAATTCCTTTTGCTTTGATTGCCGACAGGACGGCCTCAAAATCTTCCGGCGCAGTCAGTATTGAATAGGACTCTTCATCACTCTGCATATCTTCTGCGCCGGCTTCAAGGGCTATTTCCAGCATCTCATCTTCATCTCTGGCATCACGGCTGACGATGATCTGTCCTTTTCTGTGAAACATCCAGGCAACCGATCCGGTTTCGCCCAGGTTTCCGCCATTTTTTGAGAAGAGGTGGCGCAGCTCGGCGACCGTTCGGTTCTTATTATCTGTTGTCACTTCGATCATAAGGGCCACGCCGCCCGGCCCGTAGCCTTCATAGACGACCTCTTCATAAGAGGCCCCCTCAAGCTCTCCTGTTCCGCGCTTGATTGCCCGCTCGATAGTATCATTGGGCATGTTCTCTGCTTTCGCATCGTTAATCGCTTTGCGCAGTCGTGGGTTGCCCGCCGGATCGCCTCCTCCACTGCGCGCTGCAACTGTGATCTCTTTGATCAACTTGGTGAATATCTTTCCCCGTTTGGCGTCCAGAGCGCCCTTCTTATGTTTAATCGAATGCCACTTGGAATGCCCTGACATGGTTAAACTCTCCTAATATGTCATACATCCTCTGTCACCGTTCTTTTAAGCTTATCGGTCTATCCTTGAAGATTGACGGATGACAGGCGACGAATGACGAAAATGCTTCTTGAGCTTTGCCTGGTTAATCTAGCATAACTGCCGGATCGGTTCAAATCCCGGAGAGGCGCTCCATAAACTTCTCGCCGCTAATATTGCAGATGCGAATAACTTTGTTTCTCGACGTCTGCCCGGAAATTATCTCAATCTGATTGCGGCTCAGGCGAAACAGTTTTGCCAGAAATCTTACGCATTCTTGGTTTGCTTCCCCATCGACAGGCGGAGCCGCCAGTTGGATCTTCAATGCTCCATTGTACTCGCCTATAATGCGACTGCGCGAGGCGCGCGGTTGCACGCGCACGCTGAATGTCACTGCGCCATCTTTTTCAGTGAAAGAGATCATGGAAATCTAACTTATGGCACTGATGAGTATCCAGCCTATGATCTGCACAATAAGTATTGCCACCAGCGGAGAGAAATCGAACATGCCGGCAACGAAGCGGCGGCGCAAGGGGCCGAGCAGCGGCTCAGTCACAGAGAAGGTGAACCGCATGAACTTGTTGTAGTAGCCAATGCCGAGCATAGGCAGAAGTATGCGCAGCAGGATAAGAACAGTATAAGCTATCACCATCAGACTGATTAACTGGGCGGTGACGGATCGCAGACTGAGGGGGTCGGTTATCAGCCTGCCAATAATAATTCCCAGTTGATTCACTATATTGGCTATGAAGAAGCCAGTAGCCAGTACAAAGATCGCCATTACCAGAGGAATCATATCGAAGCGCATCACCGGGCCCCCGAAACTGCCTCGCAGAGGGCGAAGTATTGGCTCGGTAACTCGCCGAAGGTTGTACGATAGCCAGCCGAACGGACTCAAGCCCATCCAGCTTACGACCATTCGCAGCAAGAGCAGCGCAGAGATAACAGTAGTCGCGATGATAATCAGGTAGGAGAGCAGATAGAAAAAGTTCACTATGCTATTCACGTTTTCGCCTCTTAGCTATGGCTTCTCCAATCGAAAAATAATAACAGAGGGGTAATGCTCAGGCAAATTCAATCTTAACGTTCAAGTAATGCCTCAGTTACGGGCGGAAAATCGAGGGGCGCGCGCTTGAAAACAAAGCACTTGGCGCGTTCGCTGCCACCTATAACTGAGGCATTACACGTTCAACGGTTAATTGGATTTCGCGCGCCGAAGATAGCTGTGCCTACGCGCACTATCGTTGCCCCTTCTTCTATTGCAACTTCGTAATCGTGGCTCATTCCCATAGAGAGTTCTGTGAGGTCATGCTTATAGATATGCAGTTGATTGATCTGGTCGAGAAGCTGGCGCAGGCGGCGAAAGAACGGGCGCGCCTGCTGGCTATCTTCAAACAGCGGCGGGAGTGTCATCAGACCTTTCAACTCTAAATTAGCGCAAGCAGTCAACCGTTCTACCAGCGGAATAAGCTCAGCTTCGTCTATGCCCGATTTCGTTGGCTCCTTGCCCAGATCAACCTGAATGAGCACCGGCAGCCGTTTGCCCATTTCGCCGGCAATCCGGTCAAGCCGCTCTGCCAGCTTGATGCTATCGAGCGAATGAATCGAATCGAATATCTCTACTGCCAGACGCGCTTTGTTGCTTTGCAGGTGGCCTATTAGATGCCAGAGTATGCCTTCAGAGGGGACCTGGTCTTTTTTCGCCGCTGCTTCCTGAACTCGATTCTCTCCCAGATGGCGCACGCCGGCTTCGATGGCGGCTCGAATGCGCGCCGGTTCTACAGTCTTCGATACAGCAACAAGAGTTATATCCTCAGGGCGGCGCTCAGCGCGGGTTGCCGCCTCCGCTATCTTCTCTTTTACTTCTGCCAGCCGTCTGGTTAGATCATCTATCATCTTATGTGCCACCTCATCATAAAACAGAAAATAACGGGCAGTGAACTCTCCACTTGTCCCATGCCACTTTCGTCATTTCTGGGTATCGTCCGGTTTAACCAGCGCGACTATATCCCAATCTGATGGAGAGAACAAGTTTGAAGACATTATAGTAGCAGTTTGTATTGAGCGCTGATGTCATAGAGATTGATCCCACCGGCAAGCCCTATCAGGTCTTCTGAGATGAATCGCTGCAACATAAGAGTGCTTACAGTAATCGAAGGCCCCCGGAATAATGCTGCCGGTGACAGTTGCTGCATTATAAAGTGTCAGAGTTATGTTGCCTGTGAGGAGGCCATCGCATTGCATAAGGAAGCTGGAAGATAATATGAGCGAGCAAGCGAGTTTCTTCAGGAGAGCCTGATACTGCAACGAGAACTGAGAGACAAGCAAGGCATTGCTGCGTCGTTGACAGGGTTAGCAACGGTAGCCTGTGCACGGCACAACTACGAGCGAGCAGCAAGGTACCTTCATCAGTAACAGCCCGATACCCGCAAAATGCGCATTTCGACTCAGACGTCGGACGTAGATTCTATTGCCGCTTGGCAAAGGGCGTTGGTAAAATGTTTAGCGAGGCGCAAGATCAAAGCTTGCCAGCGACTCAACAGATCGAGAAGCAATTTTAACTAGAAGTCATCTACCTTGAATCTTGCGTCTGCGCCGGAGGATTTATGAAGAAGATCAAAATCATAGGCATGCCGCTCGACCTGGGAGCGGGTAGGCGCGGCGTCGATATGGGCCCCTCTGCCCTGCGCGTTGCCGGACTAAATCAACGAATTATCGAGCTGGGATACGAAGTAGAGGATCTGGGAAATATCAACGTCTTCATACCCGAAGTTCTGCGAATAAAACAGAAGAACCAAAAATATTTGCCCGAAATAGCGCGCGCTAATCAAGAGCTAGCAACTAAGGTCGAAGAGATATTGGAGAGCGGAGCTTTGCCCATCATCATCGGCGGCGATCACTCTTGCGCCATCGGCTCTATTGCCGGCATCTCTTCCTATTTTCGCAAACACAATGAGCGAATCGGTCTGATCTGGTTTGACGCGCATGGAGATATGAACACTCCTGAGACAACGCCGTCGGGCAATATTCACGGCATGCCTTATGCTGTTTGTCTCGGCTATGGCGCGCCTGAGCTGACCGAGATATGCGGATTTGCACCCAAGGTCAATCCCGATCTGTGTGTGCTTGTCGGCGCTCGCAGCATAGATGAGAAAGAACGAGAAGTTATCAAAAAATCAGGCATTCGCGTCTTCACTATGCGCGATATAGATGAGCGCGGCATGCGCCGTATTATGGAAGAGGCTATTAGCATTGTCACTCGCAATACCGCTGGGTTCCATGTGTCATTCGATATGGATTTCGTTGATCCAGCTTATGCCCCTGGAGTGGGCACCCCAAGCCGTGGCGGCGCCACTTACCGCGAAGCTCATCTGTCGCTGGAGATGCTGGCAGATACTGACAGGATGATCTCTTTTGAGCTGGTCGAGATCAACCCTGTGCTTGACACGGCTAATCAAACTGCCGAGTTTGGAGTTGAGCTTGTTCTTTCAGCTTTAGGCAAGAAGATTCTGTGAACTGAGCTGGTAGTGTATGATACTGCTGGGAGCGCCTCTCATCCTTGCCTGCTCATGCACTATATCACAAACAAGCAGGCAAGGATGAGAGGCGCTCCCAGGGCATTTTCAGAGGCGAGAGATATTTCATTCAGGGAGATTTTAACGTGGCTACATCGAGAATGGATACGATAAAGGCTATGCTTGCTGACAGGCCCAATGATCCGCTGTTACACTATGCGCTGGCTAACGAATATCACAAGCTCGGCCAGTATGAGGATGTTGTCAAAGAATTGGAGATCTATTTAAAGCTGGCCAATGATGAAGGCTCAGCTTACCGGATGCTCGGCCAGGCGCTCGAACGCCTGGGGCGTAAAGATGAGGCGCGACGCGCATACCAGGAAGGTATAACCGCCGCCTACAAGCACAATCATCCCAGCATGGCTGCTGAATTTGAGGAGACGCTTCAGAATTTGCAGTAGGAGGATTGAGAATGGCTAATCCCGGTAAACCTAATAAAGCGCCAGAGCCCAGCTATAACGTCGGCGATGAGGTCTCTTATGCTATGGGCTCCGGCATCTTTTATGGGACCGTAGTGAGAATCATTGGAGAGGGGGACTCGAAAGCCATAGAGATTGAGTTCGAAGATGGCCGCAAAGAGATGAAGCGCGTTAGAGATCGCGCCGTCCGACTGCTCAGGAGAGCAACGGGAAAGAGCGAAATCGAAGAGAAGCTCAGAGATCGCGATCGCCTGAAAGACCCCGATATAGAAGCCGTGCGCCGCAGCGATGTGAGGAAAAGATAGCGCCTGAATATCCAATCTTTCGATCGCTCAACCGGCTGAATCACAAACTGTATCGCCCGGCTTTAATAATTGATTGAGCAATACGGCGGCGCAGTTGGATCGAATCTGTCCAGGCATGATCTATCAATTGCTTGAGTCTGTCTCTCATCGCTTGCAACTGATCGCTTCCGGCAATTGCCGTAATTACTTGCTTGGCTGCGTGTTCTATACGATCCGCTGCATCGCCGGCAAACACTCGTGTGATGTCCCTTTGTAGCTGGCAACGATCTTCGCCGCGACTGGCAATAAGCTTCTCCGTTCGCAGCAGAGCGCTTTCAAGCGCGTAAATCTCCATAACTATATCCGCGATATAGCCGAGCACCTCCTGTTCGTTCCTCAATTTATCTGCATATTCGCGCGTCGCTCCGCTCAGCAAAGTCAGCGCCAGCCGCTTGGCGCCTGCCACAAGTCCTCGCTCTTCCGGCAGGGGCCCCACAATTTGTGATCTATCGGGTGAAGATTGTTGCCCAATTTCATCAAATGCCCCCTCAGCAGCAAGAAGCAGCGCAAGCTCGCCGCCGCTTGCTCGCTTAAGCAACTGGCTTGGGATAATCAGCCGGTTAATCTCATTCGTGCCTTCATAGATGCGGCTGATGCGCGCGTCGCGATAAGCGCGCTCTGCCGGATAATCCTTGCTGTAGCCATAACCGCCGTATATCTGCACTGCTTCGTCAACAACATAAGCCAGCGCCTCGGTCACCCAGACCTTGATAATCGAACATTCGACTGCATACTGCTCAACAGCCTTCAGCACTTGCGCCGGATCGTCCTTGTCTACAATCTCTAGCGCCTGATCGATCATGCCTACGGTGCGATAGATCATGGATTCGCCCACATAAGTGCGTACGGTCATCTCGGCGAGCTTTTGTTGAATGAGGCCGAAATTGCAGATCGGCTGGCCGAATTGATGTCGCTCCTTAGCATATTGCACTGCATTGTTGAGCGAGAGCTTTGCTGCGCCAATGCTGCGAGCGCCCAGCTTGAGCCTTCCCAGGTTGAGCACATTAAAAGCGATCTTATGCCCTTTGCCGACTTCTCCCAGCACATTCTCGACCGGGACGCGACAATCTTCCAGCATAAGCGCAGTAGTCGAAGAGCCATCCAGTCCCATCTTGCCTTCTTCGTGACCGCTGATAATGCCGGGGCCCCTTTCGACAATGAAAGCAGTGAACTTCTCTCCATCTACTTTGGCAAAGACAGTGAATATGTCAGCGAATCCTCCATTAGTGATCCACATCTTCTGGCCATTGAGGATGTAATATCTGCCGTCTTCGCTCAGCACTGCTCTGGTCTTAGCTGCCAGCGCATCTGATCCTGAGCCTGGTTCTGTTAGCGCATAGGCGCCGATCAGCTCGCCCGTAGCCAGCCTGGGCAGATACTTCCGTTTCTGTTCCTCGGTTCCGAAGAAGACAATAGGCAATGTTCCGATATTGACATGCGCGCTATGCGAGCCGGCAAATGATGCTTGAAGCGCGAACTGTTCGCCTACAATAGCCGAGCTTACTTTATCGAGCCCCAATCCACCGTACTTTTCAGGTATGTCAATGCGCAACAGGTCCAGCTCTCCCGCTTTTCTCAACAGGTCGCGCGTGACCTTCCAATCTTTCGAGTAGATCTCTGCTTCGCGCGGGATAACCTCTTTGCGGAGGAAATCTTCTGCCACTCGCGCGAACATGCGTTGCTCTTCAGTAATATCTTCCGGCGTGAAGACCTCATCCGGCCTGCGGTCTTCGACGAGGAAGCTTCCACCTTTGACAATCCTGATCTCTTCTACTCTAGTTGCCATATTATTCTCCTCAGAAAACAGTAGGCAGTAGGCAGAAGGCAGTAGGCAGGCAGACTTCTTCCAACTGCGCTGTTCTCATTGTTTCCGGGCGTCGTTGAAGACGACATGAAAGACTCCTCAGAAAATCCTGGGAGCGCAGGCATCCTTGCCTGCTTTCTTGCAATATATCGCCGTCTGGCAGGCAAGGAAACTAGCGCTCCCAGGCGTTCATTGTTTCTCTCGCGTCGCACGAGCGACATGAAAAACTCCTCAGAAAATGTACAGCAAGATGGTTAGGTTGCTGGTGATGTGCGTTATCAGCAACCTGACCGCCTTGCTGTACAGCGAAAATCCTTTCCTTCAAACTCTCCGCAGCGAGCGCGCAGAGTCTCCGGCACGCGCCTGGGCTTCAGCGTCGCAGGATCAATGCAAACATAGATTGAAGTTCCCTTTGTCATCACTCGCTCAGCGCCTTCAGGATGTACCTCGAATTCAAAGGTGATACTGCTATTGCCCATTGCCGATATGCGCGTGTGAATCTCCAGCAGCTCATCGAAGTGCGCCGGGATCTTGAACTCGATAGTGGTTTTGGCGAGCACCATGTCGATGCCTGTATCCAGAATATCTTTGTAGCTCATCCCCATTGCGCGGAAGTATTCCGTCCAGGCCACATCGAAGTAAGTCAGGTAATTGCCGTTGAAGACGATCCCCTGCGCGTCGGTCTCGGCAAATCTCACTCTGAGTGTGTAGTGGAAACGAAAGTCGCTCTTCATAGAAGGGCTATCATGCGATAGGATGGACGGCTAAAGCAACAGTAACAGGGCAGATTTCGGTCACTTTCTTACAGAGCTTGCGCTACAAAGAGGGTCGAAGGTCGAAGGTCATTTCAGTCTCTTTCTTACAGAGCGAGCCGAACTGGTTAGCACTACCTCAATATGAGCGAGGTGATAGCGATCGGTAGTAACTCCAGAGAGCGCCTGATAGAATGGCGACAGAGATAACAGACCAGAGCACAGCCCAGACCACAGCCGGGATGAGGCCCCCTGTGGCCTGCTGCAAATTAACTGCATCGGTCTGAACATTGCTATAGACAGAGAGGCGAAATAGCGTCCTGAGATCGAAGACTGCATTTAGCATGGACTGGATGGCGAGGAATTTTATGAAGAACTGAGCAGCTTTGCGACTGGCAAATCCGGCAATCAGCAGAAGCGCTGCGCCCATCAACGGGCCGACAATCCAGATGGTCAGATTAGCGCCGCGAAAGAGTGTTAGAGTAAGAACGACCAGCGCAGTCACGATCAAAATAGGCTTGGCAAGCTTTGAGTTTTTGCTGAACATGAGAAGAGATGCTCCATAGATGGTGCTGCTCAAATACCCCGCGCTTGAGATGACAAACCCAACTCCGCCTGCTGTGTAAGTCAGCCCACTCCCATCCCAGCTCAGGCTGATGCCTTTGACCGAGCCAAAGGTCAAAACGGCTGCCAGTGCATGCCCGGCCTCGTGAACGAATGTCACGAACAGGCGGAACGGATAAACGGCTATCTCGGCATAAGGCACAAACCATAGAGCCACTGTCAAAGCTGAAGCACTAAGCAACAGAACCAGAGACGATTTTGACTCGGCGCTTCTAAACTGTGATTCTGTGATCAAGCTTGATTCCGGAGGTGAAATTGATGGATAAGTCTTCATAAGCCACGCCAAAAATGTTTTTTCTATGTACGACCCGCCAGCGCCCGAAGTTGCAGCGTAAAACAGCAGTCAGCACTCTCCCATTCCCCCATTCTCCCACTCTTCTGTTCTTCAATTCCGCTTTCTGCTCTCTCGACATTGCTTCTGGAAGAAGCCGGTAGAGAGAGACTTAACGGATTTTAATTGAGGATGCCTAACGATAGACTTCTCTGAGATGCCAACCATCAGATAGCCGCCATCTCTTATAACTGAGGCTATGCGCTTTATCGTTTGCTGAGTTGCCACAGGATTGAAATATAACAGCAGGTTGCTACAGATGACTAGATCGAATCCTGGATCGAGCTGGCTCCAGAAGCGAGCATCCAGGAGATTGGCGCGACGGAATGTTATCATCTGGCGAATCTCCGGTTTGATCTCATAAAAATGCTCATTCTGTTTTGAAGCGGGATGGAAATACTTCTCTCTCTCTTTTGCGCCGACATTGCGAAGCGTCACCAGAGGGAAACGGCCAGTATTGGCGCTCAGCAGCGCGCGGCTGCGCAGATCGGTAGCAAGAATTTCAACTGCCTTTCCTTTCTTGCGTGGGAGAAGCTCGCTCAGGAGCATTGCCAGTGAAAAAGCTTCCTCGCCCGTCGAGCAAGCACAACTCCACAATCGCAGCTTATCGGGCGGCTTACATTTCGAGATAACTTCCGGCAGGATAACTTTGCTCAACGCCTCAAACTGCTCTGGCTCGCGGAAGAAGCTTGTCTCTCCATTAGCAATATCTTCAGCCAGCGCCTGCAACTCGCCGCTGGAAGAGACCGCCAGCTTTATATAGCTCGCTTCATCCAGTCCCAGCCGCGCTGCCTTGCGCTTTACTGCCGCGCCGATAGCATCGCACAGGACAGAGCCGGACTTCCAACCGAAGTGCGCTCCTAATGCTTCTTCCAATTTGCTGATGTCAGAATCGGGAGATCTCTTCATAAAGTGACAGATGACGGTGCCAAGAATAGCTCATCCCTTGTCGCTTGTCACTGTCGAAAGATGTAAAATTATTCTCGCTTAAAATCGCCGGATGTTCCTCCAGATTTGCTCTCCAGGCGAATATCGGTGATGGTCATCCGCTTATCAATCGCTTTGCACATGTCATAAAGGGTCAATGCGGCGACGGCAACTGCCGTCAGCGCCTCCATCTCAATTCCGGTCTGAGCATTTGTCGCAACCGTCGATTTGATTGCCGCTCCGCCTTCTTTCAATTCAATCTGCACATCGGCGTGCGAAATTGGAAGCGGATGGCAAAGAGGTATTAAATGGGAAGTCTGCTTGGCGGCCATAATTCCCGCGAGCCTGGCCGTTTCCAGTGGGTCCCCTTTGGGATTGCGATGCTCACGAATTGCTGCCAGCGCCTCATCAGATATCTGCACAAAACCGCTTGCCGTGGCGACGCGCGTCGTTATTGGCTTCTGGCTCACATCAACCATTCGGATGCGCCCTTCCTCATCTACATGACTCAGATCCATTTTCTTCTCTCTCTTCGTCATCGGATAGACGTCCGACGTAAGGAACGTCCGACGTCTATACGTCCTACGTCTGTACGTCCTACGTCAAAAGCAAGACCGACGTCGGACGTAGGACGTGGCGACGTCGGACGTTATTGACATCGAACGTACAGACGTCGGACGGTTACTATCTTTCCAGTATCATCACATCGACAATCTCGCCGCGAGCCTTGTGCGAGCAGCCTTGCGGGATGATCAGCAAACAGTCCCCGCGCATAAAAGCCACAAGGTCAGACGAGCCTTCCCATTTCAATCGTCTGACCTGCGCCTGTCCATCTACGATCTCAAGCTTAGCTGGCAAGTAACTGTTGCGCTCAGGCGGATTTTTGACTGCGTCGGCCAGCGCAGCTCTGACCGTCAGCAGATTGACTTCACTTGCGCCCATCATTGCCAGCAGAGCAGGCCGCGCAAAGACATTAAATGTGACCGAGACAGAGACCGGATTGCCAGGCAATCCAAAGACTACTTTCTCTCCCAGGCGGCCAAAGACGGTCGGCTTGCCCGGGCGGATCGAAACCTTATCAAAAAAGATCTCCGCGCCGAGCCTCTTCAAACAAGCCTTTACCAGATCGTAATCGCCCATCGACACGCCGCCTGAGAGAATCAGCACATCCGATTGCGCGAAGCCTTCTCTCATCTTCTCTTCGATTAGATCAGAATCATCGACTACGTGTCCAAGGTTTGTAACCTCGGCTCCAGCGCGCGCGGCGAATCCGCCAATAGTATAGTTATTCGAGTTTCTAATCTGAGAGGGAGCAGGCTTGTGATCCACATCAACGAGTTCGCTTCCGGTAGCAAGCACGGCGACGCGGACCGGGCGGGAGACGGTCGGATGCGAGTATCCGAAAGTAGCCAGCACTGCCTGCTCAGCCGCGCCGATTCTTGTCCCGGCCTTTATGATTACCTCTCCGCAAGAGACCTGCGAACCGCGACGGCTGATGAACTGGCCGACTTTAGTCGGCTCCTGAATCTCAACTTCATCTCCTTCGGCGCGAGTAACCTCGACCTTTTGAACCGAATCGGCTCCTGCCGGGATTGGGGCCCCTGTCATTATTCTCACTGCCTGGCCGATTGACACAGCGCCGGGGAAGACTGCGCCGGCAGCGACTTCGCCCAGAACTTTTAAGCGAACCGGCGCTGTTGCAGTATCAGCGGCGCGCACGGCATAACCATCCATTGTCGCGCGATCAAATGGCGGAAGATCTATATCGGCAATGCAGTCCTGGCGGAGGATGCGCCCCAGCGCATTGCCGATCGGCATCTGCTCGGCTGGCAGAAGGGGGACATTGTTCAAAACGATCTTGAGCGCTTCTTGTGGATCTATCACGGCGAGGAAGACAGACCGGTTAGGATTAAACCGGAAGTAATACGCGTACGTGTTTAGCGTGTTTATAAATTGTGCGGCTGTGGCCGCTACGGATGTGCGGCGAGTCTCCGACTCGCCGGGGCCTGTTCCTTATATCCTTTAGCGGCTACGCCGCTGCTTCTTGCCACGCTAAACGCATACTAATACGCAATTAAAGAGAGCGTTGCTCTACGAGCGATTAAAAGTTGGCGGAGCCGACGGGACTCGAACCCGCGACCTCCGACGTGACAGGCCGGCGTTCTAACCATCTGAACTACGACTCCGCGCTACTCTACAAAGAACGTTTACCTTATCAGCAAACCAGCAAATGATATTACATAAAGGATGAATGTTATGCAAGTGTAAACAAGACGTTGTTGCCCGGATTTTTGAGTACTTGGACGAACTTTCTCTACCTCTGAGAGAGGGGAGATTCATCTGATCACTGAAGCCGCCTGCCTGGTTGACCGGGAAGCGGGAGACGAGATGCTACAGGCGATTCGAGCACCCGATGAGTTACATAAGAGATCTCCACCGGCACCTCTTCCTTGAATCTTGCTCTGATAACCACCTGGTAGGAGTCAGGCAACTTACCCGAAGGCAGTTGCAGTTTGCTGACCAGTTCTCTGGCATGCGCAGCCTCGGTTACATATTCCACTGCCGCCCAGGTCCCTTCAGTTGAACTGGCGGCCAGTACCATAATCTCTCCATTTCCGTGTAGGCCAGGCAGTCGATGAATCAGCGCGTAGTCCTGCAAAAGTTCTCCCTTCGTCTTCCACAGGTCACGATACTCATTTGATTCTCCTGGCCGAGGCTGGGGGTTTCGAATGATGCCCCCTTCAATCACGAAATCTCCCTGCGCTGGAAAATCTTTGAGGTGGCGATTGAACTTTGGCGAGCCGAGGAAAATCACATTGTTGTGCCGAATGTCCTCCCAGGAGAGAGCGTTGCTTCTCTTCAGCAGCAGGTTGGGCTTTCGCGCCTGAAAGAGCTTGCACAGCAGGAAGGCGCCGGTGGCCTCAGCGATCCCGGTAAAGTTGTGCCAGGGAACGGCATAACTGCTCTGAAGGATCTTCTGAATCTGTTCCACATGCTCTGACTGCTCGGCCAGGTCCCACTCATTAATTTTCGGACTGCGGAAGAAACCGTCGGAGAATTTGGTAAAGAGCGGCGTACCAAGCGAGATCAATAACTGGGCGGTTGCTCTGCAGGTACGGTTGCCAGACCAGCTCAAGTTCGGGAGTCCACAGTTGATGGGTCGGGACAGCATTGCTATATTGCGCGGGAGAGGCTCGCCAATAGATAGCCAGCAGAATAAGCGCGCCAGCACAGATTGCCAGCGCAAGCGAAACCCGGCGCCATCTTTGAACCTGAGCGCTTAAGACAGAAACTTGAAAGCCAGAATCGGCCTGCTGCCGGAACCGGAAACTGAGCCTGTAATGGCCCTTTGGGAGTTCGATTCGCACAGGATCCTCAGCGCCTTCCTTCAGATAATAGTCTTCCAGTTTGCGACGAAGCTTGCTGGCGAGAACTCTCACTGCCGGGTCCTGCTGAGGATCGTAGTCGGAAGGCTTGTTGAACGCTTCGATCCCGATAGTGTACTCTTTGAGTTCCTCAGCCGGTCCGTTAAGCAATTTCTCTGCTATCAAGAATGTGCGCCATGGTGCGCACGGTTCTCTTCCTGCCCCGACGTGTCTTGCTGACACCATTCGTATCTGACAGGCGTAACTTTCCCGACTACGGCGGAGACCCTCTCCACCGCAGCGCCGCCATTACTGAACGGACTCGCCACGGGTAGGGCAGTTACGGTTGCCAGCCGTTCGAGGTTGAGCGCTGCGTTGAGGTCGTGGTCATGATGTGTGTCACAGTGCGGACACACCCAATCCCGGTCTTTCAGCGTCAGTGCCTCGTTTTTCCAGCCACAGACCGAACACAGGCGGATGCTCGGATACCAGCGGTCGGCAATGACCAACCGTGTCCCGTAGCGTTTTGCCTTGTACTCGATCTGCGAGCGAAACATCCCAAAGCCCACGTCGCTGATGGCGCGAGCAAGCCTCTCGTTTGCCAGCATACCTTTGACGTGCAAATCCTCGATCGCCACCGCTTGGTTTTCGCGGCAGAGTCGAGTCGTGAGCTTATGGATAAAATCCGCTCGGACATTGGCAATGCGGGCGTGCTGCCTTGCTAATGTCGCAGCAGATTTCCTGCGGTTGTTCGAGCACGGCAGCATCGTGCCTCTGGGCAACCCGGCATTGGGCGCAAACCCGGCTTGCCGTTTCGCCGCCTCGACTTTGCGGGAGAGCCGCCGCCCACGAATCCTGAGCCGCCGCAGCGCCACCTTGAGCGGCCTGGGCGGTTCGATCGTCTCACCATTTGAGAGCGTCACGGCAGCCTTGATACCCAGGTCCACGCCGGTGACACCGTGGGCCGTGCGACGACGGTAAAACTGTGCATCCGGGACTTCGATCTGGATGGCCACAAACCATCGATCCGCCGTGCGCGAGACCGTCGCGCCGAGAATTTTTCCATTGAAGCATAGCGCTTCGGTCATGGCGACCTGGCCGATCTTAGGCAGGCGGATCGTTTGTCCATCCAAGTCGAACTTGTCGTTGGCGACATAGAAGCTGTCGCGGCAACGACCTTTCTTCTTGAACTGTGGCGCATGGGCACGCTTGCCTGCCTTGATGTCAGCGAAGAATCGTTCCCACGCTCTGGCTAGATACGCAAACAGTTGTGCGTGGGCGTCACGATGGATGCCACGCAACCACGGCTGCCCGTTCTCGTCGAGCCATTGCGGATCGCTGTATTTGATGGTGTTGAACTGCTTTTTCAGCGCCATCGCGTTGGGCTTCCACCCTGCCGCATACTGTTTGTTCCACTCGCCCAACGCCCAATTCCAGACCCGACGCGCCGTGCCGCAGGCACGCTTGAGGTAGTCGGCCTGTTCTGGCGTTGGACAAAGGGCAATTTTATGGGTCAGTTGCATCGGCGGATCCTCAACGCTTCATTCAGCTTTTTTCGGTAGTTTCTCAGCCCATAAAGTCTGGATGAGAAACAATGCACGATCGTCATCAGATCTTGTACTATCTCTTGCTCAGGTGACAGGCGTTCCTGATTGAGTGCCAGCACTTCACAGCCATTCGCTTGGGCGAAGCGCTCGAACTACTCGAAACCGAACCGCGTCAGCCGATCACGGTGCGCGAGGATAAGCGTCTTGACCTCTCGTCTCCCGATGGCATCCATGATCTCCAAAAACCGCTTGCGCTTGAAATTCAGCCCGCCACCGACTTCCTCGATGAATTCGACATTCGCCAAGCCTTTGGCTACGACAAATTCTTCCAGCACCTTGCGCTGATTGGCGAGATCAGGTTTCTGTGCTGCGCTGGAAACCCGGCAGTACGCAACCCGCCGCGTTGGTTCGGAAACGGCATTGCTCAAGCCGATGAACTCCCGGATTTGCGATTCGGTATACAGGCGCCGGTTGCTATCCGTTCGCGCCACCGGGATCAACCGACCTTCGCGCTCCCAGCGTTGCAGCGTCTTGACCGATACGCCTTATAGCTTCGCCGCCTTGCCTGTGCTCATGGTGCCTTCCAATGAGAATTTGACATCCTCCCGCCGCCAAACGCTACCGCGTTATGGCCACGCGCTTCCAGGTCTGCCGCCTGGTAGGTTCTCGGTTCTTCGCGAGCGACTCACGGGCAGCTCCCCGAAGGGGCTCGCGAGGC
>Ga0209172_10000723_pt1 | contig 85793 bp, 72 predicted proteins | sample LarsenN4metaG_FD_184113 | JGI IMG/M metagenome (GOLD analysis project Ga0209172, IMG submission 184113) | Hot spring sediment bacterial and archeal communities from British Columbia, Canada, to study Microbial Dark Matter (Phase II) - Larsen... ... | reverse complement strand
AAGCCGGTGCTGGCCATCGTCAGCGTCAGCTGCGACCGAGTCATCGCCACCTCCCCTTCTCGCGTGATGCCGCTGGCGGCATCACAGCACAGCCCGCGCGAGAATGGGGGACTTTTTCAGAGATTCCCTAGCTCACCCGCTCTCGACCTCGACGAAGTTCACCTGGATCATGTCGCCCCGCACGACGTCGTCCAGGTCGTCCGGCTCGGCGTGCAGCTCGAGCGGCCCCCTCTCCGTCTCCACGCGCAGCCGCCCTCGTTCCCGATCGACGGCCGCGACGTGGGCGTCGAGGACGTCGCCGGGCCGCATCCCCGCCTCGTCGAGCGCCCGCACGGCGACCGGCCGCCCGGCGGGCGAGGTCGGCTCCCTGCTCTCGCCGGCGGCGATCGGCGGGACGGCGAGCAGCGCGACGAGGACGGCTGCGCGGGCGAGCTGGAGCGACGTCACTCGGGCGACTCGCCCTCGTCCACGAACGCGACCTCGACGACGTCACCCTCCTGGATGCCGGCGATCTCGTCCGGCTGGGCCACGACGTGCACGAGCCCCCGGTCCGTGTCGAGGATCATGCGGCCGCCCGCGTGGTCGACGGCCGCGACCTGGCCCTCGACGACCCCACCGGCCTCGCCGGGGACCGAGACGTCCGCGCCCGGCCCGCCGGGGATCGAGGCCGCTCCGCCCTCGCACGACGCCCACGCCGGGCCCGCGGCGAGCGCGCCGTTCGCGACCAGCGCTGCGAAGAGTCGATGCAGTGTTTTCATCTCGCGTCCTCCTCCCTCGTGAGAGGGAGGACGCAAGCGAGGTGCCAGCCAGGCCCCCGGGCGCGCGCTCGTCACGGAGCGTCGGCTCCCTCCGGGGCCACGGCCGCGGCGAGGCGCGCCAGGCGGTCGGCGTAGCGGCCGAAGGCGAGGCCCGCGGCGAGCCGCCGCGTCTCGTCGAGCGCGGCGCGGCCGGCGTCCAGGCGGCCCGCGATCGCGGCGGCCTCGCCGATCTCGAGATGCGTCCGGGCCTGCTCGAAGCGGGCGTCGATCGACGCGAACGTCTCGCACGCCGCCCGGTAGTGCGCGTCGGCGTCGGCGGGCTTGCCGGCGGCGTCGGCGATGCGCGCCAGCGTCCGGTGCGCCCAGGCGGCGCCGTGCCGGTGGGCCACGGCGAGCGTCATCTCGAGCCCCGCCGTGGCCGCCCCCCGCGCGCCCTCCACGTCGCCGGAGAAGAGGCGCGCCTCCGCCAGCAGCGTGAGGAACCATCCCGCGGTCTGCCGGAGCCTGAAGTGCTCGAGCTGGCGCACGGCGGACTCGAGGAGCGGCAGCGCGACGGCGTGGTCGCCGCGCTCGACGTGGACGGCGCCCAGCACGCCCTCGGCGACGGCGCGGCTCAGCGGGTCCGGCGCCAGCTCGAGCGCCCGGCGACACCGGGCGACCGCGGTCTCCCACTCGCCGGTGAGGGCATGGATCGCCCCGGTGCTCCACGCGACGCTCGAGAGCAGGCGCCGGTCGCCGATGGCCTCGGCGATCGCCTGCGCGCGCGCCCCGGCGGCCAGCGCCCCGTGGAGGTCGCCCAGGATGATGAGGTTCAGCGCCACGACCCAGTGGGCCTGGCCGAGCCACCACCGCTCGCCGCCCGGCTCCAGGAGCGCGATCGCGCGCCGCCCGTGCTCGACCCCCTCGCGCGGATGCCCCGACCAGTAGCCCACGTAGGCGAGCACGAAGTACGCCTTGCCCGCGATCGCGTCGTCGCCGCAGCGGCGGGCGGCGTCGATGGCGATCCGGGCGCTCTCCACCGCGCGCGCGTGGTCGCCGAGGACGTCGTAGGTGCGACCGAGGCGCACGTGCAGCTCGCCGGTCAACGCCGGGTCGCCGAGGCGCTCCGCCGTCGCGCGCAGGGGCAGGAGCAGCGCGAGGATCTCGTCGAAGGAGCCGAGGAAGTGGAGCGACTGCGCCTGGCGGAGGCTCAGCCGCAGCCGGCGCCGCTCGCGGTCGGCGCTCTCCGGCGTGCGGTCGAGGTGCGCCAGCGCCTGGCCGAGCGCGGCGACGGCGTCGGCGTGCGCGTACCAGCGGGCGGCGCGGTCGGCCAGACGCGAGAGGTGGCGCACGGCCCGGTCGCTGTCGCCCGCCATCGACCAGTGGTACGCGAGGCGGTCGTCGACCGCGTCGAGCCGGGCGGCGTAGAGCCGCTCGAGCACCCCGGCGGCGGCCGCGTGGAGCCCCTGGCGGCGCGCGGCGAGCAGGCTCGCGCGGGCGGCCTCCTGCACGAGCGCGTGCTTGAAGACGCACAGGATCTCGTCGCCGTCCGCCCGCTCGTAGAGCAGCTCCGCCCGGCGGAGCTCCCGGAGCGGGCGGTCCAGGCCGTGGCGGTCGTCCCCCAGCTCGCCGAGGACGCGGAGCGGCGCCGCGCGTCCCAGCACGGCCGCGGTCTGCAGCAGGCGCTTGGCCTCGCCCGAGAGGCGGTCGATGCGCGCCGTGAGGACCTCGTGCACGGTGTCGGGCAGCTCGAGGTGGATCCCGAGGTCCCGGTGCTCGGTGATCGCGCGCGTGAGCTCCTCGAGGAAGAACGGGTTGCCCTCGGCGCGGCGAACGATGGCCTCCACGGTCCCGTCGGGCAGCGTCTCGCCGGCGACGGCCCGGACGACGGCGGCGCCGCCGTCGTCGCCCAGCGGCGCGAGCGCGACGCGGGACGCCGGCGCCTTCTGCAGCCAGCGCGCGCGATAGCCGGGACGGTACGTCACGATGAGCACGGCGCGCGCGGCCGGGATCGCGTCGACGAGGCTCGCGAGAAACTCCTCCGAGATCCGGTCGATCCAGTGCACGTTCTCGACGACGAGCGCCACGACCTCGTGCCGCCCCGCGCCGAGGAGCAGCCGGCGCAGCGCCTCGAACGTGCGGCCGCGCGCGGCGTCGGCGGCGAGCGGTTCGCGGGGCGGGCCGTCGGCCACGCCGAGCAGCGCCGTCAGGTCCGGGACCGCGGCGGCGTCGGCGCCCGCGCGGACGAGCGCCTCGCGCACGCGCTCCTCGACGACGTCGGGCGGGTCGCCCTCGGCCGTGCCCGTCAGCTCGCGCAGCATGTCGAGGACGGGCAGGTAGGGGGCGAGCGTCCCGTGCGACACGCAGTGCCCCTCGAGGACCAGCACGTCGGGGCCGCCGAGCCGGTCGCGGATCTCGGTGACGAGGCGCGACTTGCCGGCGCCCGCCTCGCCGCTCACCGCCACGACGCGCCCGCTGCCGCCGCGCGCGGCGGCGAAGGCCTCGGCCACCGCCGCCAGCTCGCGCTCGCGGCCGACGAAGGGCGAGCGCGCCGGGCGCGGGCGGCCGGGCGCGCCGGGGCTGCGCGGCCGCCGGCCGGTCACGCGGAACGCCGCGACGGGCTCGCTCCTGCCCTTGAGCCGCAGCGGGCCGACGCGCTGGAGCGCCGCGACCTCCGCGGCGCGGACCGCCACCGCTTCGGAGACGAGGATCGCGCCCGGCTCCGCCGCCTGCTGGAGTCGCGACGCGAGGTTCGTCGTGTCGCCGACCGCCGTGTAGTCGACGCGCGCGCTGTCGCCGACGCGCCCGACGACGACCGGGCCGGTGTGGAGCCCCATGCGGAGCCGCAGGCCGGCGCCGTGCCGCCGGAGCAGGTCGGCCTCCCGCTGCGCCGTCGCTCGGTCGATGGCGAGCGCGGCGAGGACCGCCAGCCGCTCGTGGCCCTCCTGGGCGACGGGCGCGCCGAAGAGCGCCATGAAGCCGTCGCCGAGGAACTGGTTGATCGCGCCCTCGTAGGCGCGCACCTCCGCCAGCGCGAGCGCGAAGAAGTCGTTGAGGAGCGCGTGCATCTGCTCGGCGCCCAGCCGCTCCGCCAGCGCCATCGAGTTCGCGATGTTGCAGAACAGGACCGTGACCTGCTTGCGCTCGCCCTCGAGCGGCGCGGCCGTGTCGGCGAGCGTGCGGGCGAGGTGAGCGGGGAAGTGGCGCCGCAGGCGCTCGAGACGCCGCGGCCGGCGCCTGGCCGCGGGCGCCGCGGCGCCGCAGGCGTCGCAGAACCGGTCGCCGGGCGCCAGCGCGCCGCCACACGCGGCGCACGCCCCCGCCAGCGGCTCGCCGCACGCCCTGCAGAACGCCGCCCCGTGGCGGTTGTCGGCCCGGCACGTCGGGCACGTCATGGCGCTGTCGCGAACGTACTCCCGGGGCGGGGCCGAGGCAAGGCGACGGCATCGCCGTTGCTGGGAGGGTGTGCATGCGGGCGCGGCGATGGGCGGCAGGCGTGGCGGCGCTGTCGCTCGCGGCCGGCTGCGCCCACGTCCCTCCGCGCGTCGAGGTGCCGGACCTGCCGATCTCGCATCCCGCCTGGCGCGCGGCGCTGGCGGAGCAGACGGCGTCGCCGGTCGTCGGCGGCAACGCCGTCGAGGTGCTGCTCGACGGGCCCGAGATCTTCCCCGCGATGCTGGCGGCGATCGAGTCCGCGCGGCGGTCGATCACCTACGAGCAGTTCGTCTACAAGGAGGCGCCGATCTCGCTGGCCCTGGTCCGCGCGCTGGCAGAGCGCTGCCGGGCCGGCGTCAGCGTCCACGTGCTCCTCGACGGGTGGGGGGTCCGCTGGTTCCCCGCGGCCTACCGCGAGCGGCTCCTCGCCGCGGGCTGCGAGTTCGCGGTGTTCAGACCGCTGTCGCTCCGGACGCTCGGGGTCGCGAACCACCGCAACCACCGTCGCATCCTGGTCGTCGACGGGCGCGTGGCCTTCACGGGCGGCTCGGGCGTCGGCGACCAGTGGCTCGGCGACGGCGACGTCGCCCGGCGGTGGCGCGAGACCGACGTCCGCTTCGAGGGGCCGGTCGTGCACCAGGCCCAGCGGGCGTTCGCGGCCCACTGGCGGGAGGCCACCGGACGGACGCTCGCCGGCGAGGCCTACTACCCGGAGCTTCCCGCCGCGGGCGCCGTGCTGGCGCAGGTCGTCACCAGCTCGCCCGCCGCCGGCGACCGGAGCCTGCACGCGCTCCACGCGGCGGCGATCCGGGCGGCGCGGCGGGCGATCGCCATCACGAACCAGTACCTGCTGCTGGACGACCGCCTCGCCGGCGCGCTCGTCGGCGCCGCGCGCCGCGGCGTCGACGTCGACGTCGTCGCGCCGGCGATGCCGACGAACCGTCTCGTGTACGCGGCCGGCCACGCGCGGCTCGACCGGCTGCTGCTGGGCGGGGTCAGGGTCTGGGGGTACCAGGCGAGCCCGCTGCACGCCAAGACCATGGTCGTGGACGGCGTCTGGGCGACGGTGGGGAGCACGAACCTCGATCCGCGCGCGCTCGAGATCAACGAGGAGCTGAACCTGGTCGTCCACGACGCGGGCGTCGCCGCGCGGCTCGAGGCGGCGTTCGCCGACGACCTCGCCCGGAGCCGTCCCGTCACCTACGAGGCGTGGCGGCGGCGCGAGCTGTGGGTGCGGCTGCTCGGCATCCTGACGGTCCCGATCCGCTCGCAGCTGTGACCGGCCGTGTGTCATGATCGTGGCCTCGTGACCACCCCGACCGGCCGGCTCATGCGAGGCTTCCCGCCGCCGCCCGACGCCCAGGTGACGCTCGCGAACTGGCGGACGGCGCCGTTCAACCGCTGGGCCTTCCACCACGTGCGCGAGATCGTGCCCTCCGCCGACATCCCGAACGACCCGGCCGGCGCGCTCGAGTTCCCCCGGGCGCCCGCCGCGCTCGACGACGTCCCCGTGCCGGCCGCGGGCGGGCGCCCGATGTCGTTCGGCGAGTTCCTCGAGGGGACGGAGACCGACGGCATCGCCGTCGTCCACGACGGCCGGCTCGTGTTCGAGCGCTACGCCGGCGGGATGACCGCGGAGTCCCCCCACATCCTGATGTCAGTGTCGAAGTCGCTGCTGGGCTTGCTGGCCGGGGCCCTGGTGGGGCGCGGGGCGCTGGACGTCGATCGCCTCGTGACCGACGTCGTGCCCGAGGTCGCGGCGACCGCGTACCGCGGCGCGACGCTCCGGCACCTGCTCGACATGCGCGCGGGGGTGGCGTTCGACGAGGACTACCTCGCGACCTCGGGACCGATCGTCGCCTACCGCCGCGCGGCCGGCTGGAATCCGCCCGAGCCCGGCGAGCCGCCCCTGGACCTGCGCTCGTTCCACCGCGAGCTGACGAAGTCGTCCGGTCCCCATGGCGGCCCCTTCAACTATGTCTCGCCCAACACCGACCTCCTCGGCTGGGCGATCGAGCGCGCGACGGGCGCGCGCTACGCCGACCTGATGTCGGAGCTGCTGTGGCGGCCCATGGGGGCCTGGCGGAGCGCCTACGTCACGGTGGACCGGCTGGGCGCGCCGCGGTGCGCCGGCGGCGTGTGCGCCACCGTCCGGGACCTCGCCCGCGTGGGGCAGCTCCTGGTGGAGGAGGGCGCGCGGGGCGGACGGCAGATCGTCCCCGCCCGCTGGATCGAGGACATCGCGCGCAACGGCGACCGCGGGGCGTGGGACGCGGGCCCCTTCGTCGCGTACTACCCGGGGCTGCCGATCCGCTACCGCAGCCAGTGGTACGCCGTCGACGGGGAGCACCCGCTGCTGTTCGGGCTCGGAATCCACGGCCAGAACCTCGTCGTCGACCGGGCGAGGCGGGTCGTCGTCGCCAGGGTAGCGTCGCAGCCTCTGCCGCTCGACGCCGATCGGATCGCGCTCGGCACCCGCGCGCTGTCCGCGGTGGTGGAGCGCGTGGCGCGCGGGTGAGCCTCGCCTGGCGAGGAACGGCGCGCCCGCGCCGCCCCTCGCCGGGCGCCGCCCGTCAGACCGCGGAGGCGGCGGGGCGGAGGATCGGCGCCAGCGCCTCGTGCACCCGCGCCTGCTGGGCGGGCGTCGTGACGGCCGCGAACAGGTCCTGGAAGTTCGGGTGCGTGACGCCGGTCTCGATGAACGTGTAGCGCTTGGCGGCGAGCACCGCGTCGCCGACCTGGTCGCGGTCGCCGCCGGAGAGCCGGCGGCCGAGGTAGCGCTCGAGGTTCTGCACGTCCAGGCGCGCCTGCTCCCGGAGCAGGCCGTCGACCGCGCCCACCAGCCCGATCAGGTCGTCGATCGCCACGTCCCTCTGGGCCTCCGACATCCCGGCAAAGGCGCGCAGCGTCTCGAGGTGGTCCATGCGGGCGTGCTGGGACTCCTCGAGCCAGTGGGCCCGGAAGATGTGCTTCGTGAACGGGTCGAGCATCGGGTCGTCCTTGAAGCACCCGAGGTAGTGGGCCTGCGTGAACCACTCGATGGCCGCCGTCAGCAGCAGCACCGCCCCCGTGTTCTTCGCGAGGACGGCGCGGGCCACGTCCCGGGCGCCCGGCAGCAGCGCCAGCGAGAAGCCGATCGCGTGGTCCACGAGGGCGCGCACCTCGCGGAAGAGGGTCATGTGCTTCACCTCCTCCGAGGCGAAGTTGGTGAGCGCGTCGAACGCCTCGCGGTCCGTCAGCTCGAAGTCGCCGGCGAGGCTCACGACCTTCGGCGCGATGAACTCCTCGACGAAGCCGAAGAGGTGCGCGTAGGCGCCCATCTCGACGTGGGTGAGCTTCGTCTTCTCCGCCTCGTCCAGGCAGGCGGCGGCCCCGGCCCCGGAGAGCTGCGCCGGCAGCCAGCGCCGCGAGAGGTCGAACTCCCGCCCGAGGATCACGTCCGCGATCTTCCAGTTGACCCGGTACGAGTTCTGCAGGCACTCCGCGTACGAGTACGTCGCCATGTCGCTCCTCCTCTCGTGTCGAACGGTTCCCGGACCGGCCGGCCGCGGAGGCCGGCCGCGCGCTACTCCACGGTCAGCTGCGCCTCGATGCGGACGGGGCGGGCCAGGTTGAAGTGGTTGGGGGAGGCGCGCGTCACCGCGTCGTGGATCTCCCGGAGCTGCTCCGGCGTGCCGTCGCCCTTGACGCGCACCGAGCAGCGGATCGTCTCGTGCCCCGCGGGCACCGCGGGGTCGATGCCGAGGAAGCCGCGGAGGTCGAGCGCGCCGGAGGTCTCGATCTCCACCTTCTCGAGCGCGACGCCGCGGAGCGCGGCCCCGGTGGCATAGCCCACGGTGAGGCACGCGTTGAGCGCCGCCAGCAGCAGCTCCTGCGGGTTGGGCGCCGTGTTGCGGCCGAGCAGCTCGAACGGCTCGTCGGCGTCGATGGTGAAGTGCCGGTGGACCGTCTGCCCGCCGATCGTGTAGGACTCCACCGACGTCCGGGTGCGCGTCTGCCCCTGCCACTGGGTCCGGACGCGGAACTCCACGTGGCCGCTGGCCGGGTCCTGCGCGACCTGCTGCCGCACCGCCCCGACGGTGGCCGGGTCCAGTCCGCTCGCTCGCCGCCCGTTCACGCCGACCATCGCCATCGCTCGCTTCCTCCTGCGCCGGGGAGGAAGGCAAGCGCGGTGCCGGACCCGGTGTGCGGGAAATCGCGGACTTGCGGCCAACCGACGAAAACCGCCGGGCTCCGGCCCTCCGGTGGTTTCGGCGAACCGCCGGTCGTTCGGCGGTAGGATGTGGCCCGACATGCCGCCGCTCGCACAGCTCGTGGGAGACAGCGCGGCCATCGCCGGCGTGCGCGATCAGGTCGAGCGCCTGCTGAGGTCGGCGGCCGGGCCGGGCCGTCGCCTGCCGCCGATCCTCGTCCTGGGCGAGACGGGAACCGGCAAGGGGCTCCTCGCCGGCGCCATCCACCGGGCCGGCCCCCGGGCCCGCGGCCCCTTCGTCGACGTGAACTGCGCCGCCATCCCGGAGAGCCTGCTCGAGGCCGAGCTCTTCGGCTTCGAGCGGGGCGCCTTCACCGACGCGCGGCAGTCGAAGCCCGGCCTGTTCCAGACCGCGAGCGGCGGGACGCTCTTCCTGGACGAGATCGGCCTCATGCCGCTCGCGCTCCAGTCGAAGCTCCTGAAGGCGATCGAGGAGCGCTCGGTGAGACGGCTCGGCAGCACGCGGGCCGAGCCCGTCGACGTCTGCGTGGTCGCGGCGACGAGCGAGGACCTGCCGGCGGCCGTGCAGGCGGGGCGGTTCAGGGCGGACCTCTACCACCGGCTCGCGGTCGTGACGCTCGCGCTGCCCCCGCTCCGGCGGCGCGGCGGCGACGTCCTCCTGCTGGCCGAGCACTTCCTGGCGCGCGTGTGCGAGGACTACGGGCTGCCGGCGCGCGTCCTCGCGGAGGACGCGCGCGCGGCGCTGCTCGCCCACGACTGGCCCGGCAACGTGCGGGAGCTGGCGAACGTGCTGGAGCGCGCGGCGCTGCTGACCGACGAGGCGATCCTCCGGGCGGAGGACCTCGGCCTTCCGGAGCCCGGGCCCGCCGCGGCGTCGGCGGCGGAGATCGAGGAGGAGCGCGGGCGGCTGCTCGACGTCCTGCGCGAGACCGACTGGAACTTCACGCGGGCGGCGGCGCGCCTCGGCGTCCCGCGGAACACGCTCCGCTACCGCGTGGAGCGTCTGGGGCTGTCGCCCGGCGGCCCCCCGTCGCGCCGGCGCGGCGGGCGGCCACCGCGGGCGCGCGAGGCGGGCGTGGTTCCCGCCCCGGAGCCGGCGTCAGCCCAGGGCCGGCGGGTGACGCTCGTCCAGGCGGCGCTCGTGCCGGGCCAGGGCCCGGACGAGGCGCACGACACCGGCCGCGCGCTCGAGGCGACGGCCGGGAAGCTCGCGAGCTTCGGCGGGCGAGTCGAGAGCGCCGGGCCCGCGGCGCTCCTCGCCACGTTCGGTCTCGAGCCCGAGGAGGACGCGCCCCACCGCGCCGCGCTCGCCGCCATCGCCGTCCAGCGGCTGGCCTCCCGCGCGCGCCGCGACGACCCCCGGCGACCGGACGTCGCGGTGGCGCTGCACACCGCCTCGCTCGCGGCCCGCGACGAGGCCCGGAGCACGCTGCGCGACCTCCTGGCCGTCGCCGCGCCGGCGACCATCGTGGCGAGCCCGGCGACGTCCCGGCTCCTCCGGGGCCGCTTCGACCTGGCGTCGCTCGACGTCCCGCACGGCGCCCCGGCCGTCCGCGTCGTGGGACGCGCCGAGACCGGCCGCACGCGCTTCGTCGGCCGCGAGCCGGAGCTGCGGATCCTCCTCGAGCGCTTCGAGCGCGCCGAGGCGGGGCAGGGGCAGGTCGTCCTCGTCGTCGGCGAGCCGGGGATCGGCAAGTCCCGGCTCCTCCACGAGCTGCGGCGGCGGCTCGGATCCCGCGCGACGTGGATCGAGGGGCACGCGCTCGCCTTCGCGCGCTCGACCGCCTTCCACGCCGTCGTCGACATGCTCCGCCGCGTGTTCCGCATCGACGACGCGGATCCCGAGGCCACGGTGGTCGAGAAGATCGAGCGCGGCGTCCGTCGCCTCGCCCCGGACCTCGACCACGTCCTGCCGTTCCTCCGCTACCTGCTGTCGGCCGATCCCGGCGACCCGGCGGTCGCCGCGATGGATCCCCGGCAGCGGCACGCGGCCATCGTGAGCGCCACGCACCTGCTGCTCGAGCGCGGCGCCGTGCTGAGGACCCACGTGCTGGCGCTGGAGGACGTGCACTGGGCCGACGCCGCCACCGAGGACTGGGTCGTCCGCCTCGCGGACGGCGTCGGCTCCAGGCGCGCGCTGGTGCTGGTCACCGCCCGGCCCGGCTATCGCGCGCCGTTCGGCGGCCGCAGCTTCCACACCGTGCTCGCGCTGTCCACGCTCTCGAGCGCCGAGAGCGTCCGGATCGCCGGCAGCGTGGTGGGCGTCGACGAGCTGCCGCCCGAGCTCCAGGCGTTCGTCGCCGACAAGGCGGAGGGCAACCCGTTCTTCGTCGAGGAGCTGATGCGGTCGCTCCTGGAGCTGGGCCTCGTGCGCCACGACGGCGAGCGGCTCGCGGTCGCCGGACGGCTCGACGCGGCCGCGGTGCCGGACACGATCGAGGAGACGATCCTCGCCCGCATCCACCGGCTGGACCCGCCGCTCCAGCGCCTGCTCGAGGTGGCCGCCGTCATCGGCAAGAACGTGCCGTCGGGCCTCCTGCGCGCCGTCACCGACATGTCCGAGGAGGCGCTCGCCGCCGGCCTCGGGCGCCTGCTGGCCGCCGAGTTCCTCGTCGAGACGCGGATGTACCCGGAGCTCGAGCACGCCTTCAAGCACGCGCTCACCCACGACGTCGCGTACGGGGCCGTGAAGCCGGACCACCGCCGGGCGCTGCACGGCCGCATCGTGGAGGCCGTCGAGCGGCTCTACCCCGAGCGCCTGCACGAGCACGTCGAGCGCCTCGCGCACCACGCCTTCCACGGCGAGCTCTGGCCCCGCGCGCTCGCGTACTCCCGGGAAGCCGGCCAGAAGGCCTTCGACCGCTCGGCCAACCGCGAGGCCGTCGCCTCGTGGGAGCAGGCCCTGGCCGCGGTGACGCGGCTCCCCGAGCGCGAGGGCGCGGCCGCCGCCATCGACGTGCGCCTCTCGCTCCGGAGCGCGCTGCTCCAGCTCGGCGAGATCCGGCGCATCGCCGTTGTCCTCGGCGAGGCCGAGGCGCTCGCGACCGCGGCCGGCGACCGACGGCGCCTGGCGTGGGTGCGGATCTACGTCACGATCGCCCACCTCTTCGCCGGCGAGCCGCGCCGCGCGGTCGCCGTCGGCGAGCAGGCCGTCGCGCTCGCCGACGCCGTCGCCGACGTGGCGCTCCGCGCGACCGCGCGGACCCCGCTGGGCCACGCGTGCTACGACGTGGGCGAGCACCGCCGCGCGGCCGCGCTGTTCGACGAGGCCATCGGCGCGCTGACCGGCGACCTCCTGCGCCAGCGGATGGGGCAGGGCATGCCGCCGTCGCTCTACGCCCGCAGCATGGCGGCCATCTGCCGCGCCGAGCTGGGCGAGGCCGCCGAGGCCGAGCGCCTGGCGCGGGAGTCCGAGCGCATGGCCGGCACCCTGGACATCCCGTTCGGGCTGATCCTCGCCCGCATCGCCGTCGCGTACGGCCTCTTGCTGGACGGGCGCGTCGAGGAGGCGGGGGCGGCCGCGGACCGGGCCCTCGAGGCGATCGCGGCGCGCGACATCCCGACCTGGTTCCCGTGGGCGGCGGCCCTCCGCGGCTACGCCGACGTGCTCTCGGGACGCGTCGCCGAGGGCTCTGCGCTGCTGGACCGGGCCGTCGAGCGCGCCGTCGCGCTGCCGTTCCTCTTCTGTCACTCGCAGTGGCTGGCGTGGCGCGCCCACGCGCGGCTCCTGGCCGGCGACGCCGAGGCGGCCGCCCGCCTCGCCGCGGAGGCGCTGGCGACCAGCCGCGAGCGCGGGGAGCGGGGCTACGAGGCGTGGGCGCTCTGGGTGCGGGCGGAGCTCGGCTCCCGCGAGGCCGCCGACGCCGCGATCGCGCTCGCGGAGGAGTTCGGGATGCGGCCGCTCGTCTCCCGCTGCCGCGTCACGCGCGAGGCGCTCGACCGCCGCGCCTGACACGCATCAGAACGTCCAGCGCGCGAAGACGCCCGCGAATCCCCTGCTCGTCGACTCGCGCTCCAGCCTGGCCGGCTGCTCCACGGGCGACACCGGGACGTTCCAGTTGTAGAGCGTGTTCGAGTACTCCCAGCCCCCGGTCACGCCGACCTGGAACCGCTCGGTCACGGAGTAGGCCAGGCGCGCGCCCACCCCGACGACCAGGCCGAAGTCCGTGCGGTCCTCCTCGCGCTTGATCGTGAACGCCTGCTGGGGGGCCGGGCACACGTTGCACCGGTTGTCCTGCCTCGCGGTGCCCGAGCCGAAGGCGACGCCGGGCACCACGTACGTCGAGAGCTCCAGCGACACGGGACGCCGCTGCAGGAGCTCGACGGCGATGTCGAGGCTGGGACCGACGATGTGCGTGGCGGCGTCGAACTCGGCGTCGGAGAGGACGCCCGGGAACTGCGGGCTCGTCTGCATGGCGTCGTGCGAGAGCCACGACCCGAAGTAGCCGATTCCACCGCCGAGCTTCAGGCGGACGGGGCCGTCGTCCCACCCGAAGCAGTGGTTCATGTCGTGCATGTACCCGCCGCCGGCGGCGAGTCTCCGGAACGTCGTGTCGATGTTCACCTCGGCGCCGCTGGCGCCGAGGCCGACGGCCGTCGCGCCGTTGGGCGCGCGGTCGATGTAGACCTGGGCCACCGGCGAGCCGCCGACGGGGACGGAACGACTGGCCTCGGTCTCCGCCTGCTCCCAGCGCACCCGGGCGGTCAGCGCCCCGTTCGGCGTGATGGGCAGCGCGAGGTCGACGCCCAGGCGCCAGCCCACCGGCGAGTCGTCGCTCTCGACGATCTTCTCCTCGGTGCCGATGGTCGGCGACGTGACGAGCGTGCCGTACTTGATGCTCGGCAGGTCGAAGAGGGCCGCGGCCGCGGAGGGCTCCAGCGAGAACATCCCCGTCCACGGCCCCGGCGCGGCCGGCGCCGCAGGAACCTGCCACGTCACGCTGCCGGCGACCCCCGGCGTCTCGGTGTAGCGGCGCTCCACGCGCGTCCTCCCCGACACGACGACGATCGTGTGCGTGCCCGGCCCGAGGTCGAGGCGCGCCTGGCCCCGGTCGTCCGTGGTCGCGACCTCCTTGCCGTCCGGCAGCGTCAGCTTCGCGCCCCTGACCGGCTGGCCGGTCTCGGTGAGGACGGTGACGTCCGTGTGGGCGAGCGCGCCGCCGGCCGCCGCGAGGACCGCGGCGATGGCGAGGACGGCGGCCGGCACGATGGGCAGCGGTGTCCGCATGCGAGGCCTCTCCTTGTGGTCGTCGGTCACGTCATTCGACGGTGAGCGCGCCGCGCGCTTCTCGCGTCTTCCCGGCGGAGTCGCGGGCCACCACGCGCACCGTCCACGTGCCGCGCGCGGTGACCTCCCGGATGCCGATGACGCCGAGCAGCCCCTGCTCGACGCTCTTGCCCTTCTCGGTCGCGACGGTCTTCCAGCGCGACGGGCTCGCGCCCTGGCCGAGCTGGAGCTCGTAGCGCTCCAGGCGATTGCCGGCCGCCGTGCCGAACACCTTGACGACGGTCCGCCCGCCCTCCTCGGCGGGCGTCACGTCCGACACCCGCGCGGTCAGGGAGTAGTTGGGATCCGCCTTCAGCGCGCGGGCGATGTTGATCCGCCCGTTGCCGGTGAACTGGTCCCAGCCCGGCGTCCCGACGTCGTCGGCGGCCTCCAGGAGCATCCGCTCCACCTGCGCGGCGGTGAGGTTCGGATCGCGGGAGAGCAGGAGCGAGGCGGCGCCCGCGACGAACGGGGCCGAGAACGAGGTCCCGCTGGCGCGATAGAACCAGCGGTCCTTGCCGACGAAGTTGGCGCCGGCCGTGTAGCGGCGGCCGTCGCCGCCGACGAGGGCGAAGTCGGTCCACCGCGCGCGCAGCGAGACGATGTCCACGCCCGGGGCGGCCAGCGCGACCTCCTGGCCCCAGTTGCCGAACGGGGGCTTCGTGTCGTTCTGGTCGGTGGCCGTGACGCCGAGGGCGCCCGGCGCGCCCACCGGCCCGAACCCGGCGGTGTCCACGCCGTCGTTGCCGGCGGCGATCACGACGACGGCGCCCGTGGCCCGCGCGTACCGCACGGCGTCCCGCTCGAGCGCCGTGAGCCCCTTGCTGCCGAGGGACAGGTTGATGACCCGCGCGCCGCGCCTCACGGCGTAGACGACGGCGTCCGCCATCGTCGAGACGTGGCTGCCGCCGAAGTTGTCGAGGACCTTCAGCGGCATGATGCGCGCGGCGGGGTTGACCGCGACGATCAGGCCGGCCACGAACGTCCCGTGGCCGTAGTCGTCCCAGGGGTTGTTGCTGCGCGCCACGAAGTTCCAGCCGATCCGGTCGTCCGGGTAGCGCGGATCGCTCCCCGGCGAGGGGTTCCTCCAGACGTTCTCCGGCCGGAGATGGGGGTGCGCGTAGTCGAGGCCGGAGTCGATGACGGCGACGACCACGGGCGCGAGCGGGCCGCCGGGCGCCACCGGGAGCCCGAGCTTCTTGAAGGCCCACTGCGAGGCCATGTCCGGCGCCTCGCCGCCGGCGGCCGGCTGGGCGTGCTGCGGCAGCGCCATCAGGTACTTGTCCTTCTCGCAGATGCGCCCGTTGGTGAGGCACCACTGCTGCCGGATCACCGGCAGGCTGCCGAGGTCGATCCTCCCCGTCGTCAGGTCCGAGTGATCGACCATCCGGGGCGTCGTGCGCGCGTCCATGTGGGCGCCGCTGAGGATCCAGTGCTTCGGCACCAGCGAGGCCGCGAAGTCCCTGGGGACGACGGTGGACGGGATGTCGAACCCGCCGTCGTCGTCCGACCAGGTGACGAAGGGACTGATCCCGGGATCCTGCAGCCGCCCGCGGGTCGCGACCTCTTCGAGCCTCACCTCGATCTGCGGCTGGAGCTGCACGGTGGCCCGCTTCACGGGCCGCTGGTCGGCGCCCACGACGGTGGCCCGGAGATCGGCCCGGGCGACGGCGGCGGTGAGGATCAGGCACGCGAGGGCCGGCGCTGTCCGTCTCATGGTCGTCACTCCCGACAGCCCGGGATCTGGTCCGGGAAGGAGGCGAGCCGGTATGCCTGGCGCTCGGGCCGCCGCCTCGCGGGGTCGGCGACCCGGAACAGGCGGGCCAGCTCCAGGGTCTGCCGGGGACCGGCGGTGAACGTGCTCGACTCCACCGGCGTCAGCGGCGAGACGCGCCCGTCGTCGGTCTCGAACACGGCGTCGCAGGCGCCGATCTCGCCCTCGACCGGGACGCCGAGCCTGTTGACGATGCGCATGACGGCGATCTTCTCTTCGCGGAACCGCGTGGTGTCGAGCGTCACCTCGACGAATCCAAAGCGCTCCAGCGCCTCCAGGGACAGGAGGCCCTGGGCGTCCGCCGGAAGCGCGGCGAGCGCCAGCGCGGCGAGCGCCGGCGCCGCGGCGGCGGCCGCTCTACCGCGGACTCGTCGCACGCTGTTCCCCGAGGAGGCTTCTCTCCAGCGGACAGTCGCCCGGGGTCTCGCAGGCTCCCACCAGCCACTCCTCCTTCGGGTTGTAGGGCTCGGCGGGGAGGCCGTAGCTCTGGAGGATCCGGCGCTTCTCCAGCGTGGCCGTGTGATAGAGGAGATGGAACGCATCCCCCTGGACGGCCTGCTCGTCGCCGACCCCGATCGCCTCGAAGCACGCGTAGAACGCCTTCCACAGCTTCTCGGCCAGCTTCCTGAAATCCGCCTTGACGGCCTGCTTGTAGCGATCGACGGCCGGGTCGTCGGCGCCGCCGCGGGACAGCGCCTTGCGCAGGTCGGAGAGCGCGAGCAGCCTCGCTCCCAGGCTCACCGTCTTCTGCAGGCGAGCCGTCCAGGCCTCGGTATCGTCCTCCGGGGGGCAGTCCTCCCCGTGCCGCTCGATCTCCTCCTTCAGCTTCCGGAACTCGTTGATCGCGTCGTCGGCGCGCTCGTTGGGGCTGAGGCCGCTCTTGTCCACGGGCGGCGGTCCGCCTGGCGGTGCGCCGCCGGCGGGTGGCGCCCCGCCGGGCCGCGGTCCCGGAGGCTGGGCCGCGAGCGGCGATGCGATCACCACCGGGAGCGCGAGCACGAGGACGACGCCGAGCGTCGCCCACCGGAGATCCCCGCCCGTCTGCCCTCGCCGCGCCGCCATCGCCGTTCGCGCCAGTTCTCTAGCACGGCCGGCCCCCGCGGAGTCGTCACGTTGTGGTAACGTTCCCGTCACCCGTAGATACCCGTCCAGTCGACGATCGTCGAGGAGCGCGGGGGAATGAGGCGTCGTCACGGCGGTTCCCGGATCGACCGCGTGGTCCTCGACGTCGCCAACGCGCGCCTGGAGCGCGACGGTCGCGCCATCACCCTGCGCCCGAAGGACCTGAGCGTGCTCCACCGGCTGGCCGAGCGTCCCGGCCACCTGGTTCCGAAGGAGACGCTGCTGTCCGCCGCCTGGCCGGGCGTCTTCGTCGGCGAGGCGGTGCTGAAGGCCTGCATCAACCGGCTCCGCGCCGCGCTCGACGACGACGCCCGCCGGCCGCGGTTCATCGAGACCGTGCACCGGCGCGGATACCGGCTGGTCCGCGACATCGCCGTGGTCGACGGGAGCCCGGCGGCCCCGCCCGCCGCCGATGGCGATCCCGCCGCCGGCCGGGGGCCGGGCCACGTCGTGGGGCGCGAGGCGGAGCTGGCCGGGCTCGAGCGGTGCTTCGCCCGGGCGGCGGCCGGGACGCGCCAGGTCGTGTTCGTCTGCGGCGAGGCCGGCCTCGGCAAGACGACGCTCGTCGACGTCTTCCTCGAGGCCCGCCTGCCGCGGGACGTGGCCAGCGCCCGCGGCCAGTGCGTCGAGCAGTACGGCGTGGGCGAGGCGTACATGCCGCTGCTCGAGGCGCTCGGACGCCTGTGCCGGCGGGCGGGCGGACGAAGGGCGGCGAAGGTCCTGAGGCAGCACGCGCCCGGCTGGCTCGCCCAGATCCCGGGAGCGCTGCCGTCGAGCGCGATGGAGGCGCTCAGGCGGCGGATGACCGGCGCCACCCGCGAGCGCATGCTGCGCGAGGTCGCCGACGCGCTCGACGTCCTCGCCCGGGACGCGCCGCTGGTGCTCGTGCTGGAGGACCTCCACTGGAGCGACGCCTCGACGCGCGACGTCGTGACCGCCGTCGCCCGGCGCCGGGATCCCGCGCGGCTCCTCCTGGTCGGCACCTACCGGCCGGAGGACGCCGGCGCCGGCGGGCTCCCCGCGCTGGTTCGCGAGCTGCGCCTGCGGGGCCTCTGCTCGGAGATCGCGCTCCCGCTCCTCACCGAAGGCCGCGGTCGGCGACTACCTGCGCTCGCGTCTCGGGGCGACCCCGGTGGCCGCCGACCTCCGGCGGTCGGTGCACCTGCGCACCGAGGGCCATCCGCTCTTCCTCGTCGCGATGACGGAGCACCTGCTCGCCCGCGGCGTGCCGTCCGCCGACGCGCTGGAGGGCGTCGTGCCGGCCGACGTGCGCCACATGATCGAGGCGCGGCTCGACCGGCTGGCCGCCGACGAGCGGCTGGTCGTCGAGGCGGCGAGCGTCGCCGGCGTCGACTTCTCGGCGGCCAGCGTCGCCGCGGGCCTGGAGGCGAGCGTCGCCGACGCCGACGACCGCTGCGCCGGCCTCGCGCGGCGCAGGATGCTGGTCCGCGCCGGAGCGGAGGACACGTGGCCCGACGGCACCGCGGCGGGCCGCTACAGCTTCGTCCACTCCCTCTACCGCGACGTGATCTACGCTCAGGTCCCCGTGGCGCGCCGGATCGAGCTGCACCGCCGCGTGGCCGCCCGCGAGGAGGCCGGGCACGGGCCGGAGGCCGGCCGGATCGCCGCCCGCCTCGCCATGCACTTCGAGCAGGCGCACGACCTCGCGGCCGCGCTCCGCTACCGGCTGCACGCCGCCACGAACGCGGTGGACATCGGCGGCTTCCCGGAGGCGGCGGCGCACGCCGCGGCCGGCCTCCAGCACCTGGCCCGGCTCGACCGCACCCGGGAGCGCGCGCAGCAGGAGCTCGATCTCCAGCTCGTGCTGGCGACCGCGCTGGCCATGACCCAGGGGTACGGCGCGCCGGGCGCCGAGCTTGCGTACGCGCGCGTCCTCGAGCTGGGTCGAGAGCTGGGCACGACCCCGGACTCGGCGCTGCGCGGCGTGTTCATGTTCCACCTCGTGCGGGCCGAGTTCGCCGCCGCCGCCGAGGTGGCCCGCCAGGGGATCGGGCAGGCGAGGGAGGCGGCGGGATCGAGACCCGAGCTGTGGGCCCACACGTCGCTCGGAGTCACGCTCGTCCACCGCGGGCGGTTCGCGGAGGCGCGCGCCGCGCTGGAGGAGGCGCTCCGGACTCACGGCGCCCGCGAGCGCGGCGCCCCGCTGCCCGCCCATCGCCACAATCCGGAAACGGCCGGGCTGTCGTATCTCGCCTGGTGCGCGTGGATGCTGGGCCATCCGGACCAGGCGCTCGCGTGGGATCGGGAGGGGCGCCGCCTCGCCGCGCACCCGCTGGCGCGCGCCCAGGCCGAGAACGGCTCGTCCGCCCTCCACTGCTTCCTCGGCGACGCGCGCGGAGCCCTCGAGCACGCGCAGGCGTCGCTGTCGCTGGCCATCGAGCACGGCCTCGCGCACTGGCGCGTGATGAGCGCCGTCATGCGGGGCTGGAGCCGCGCGGCGCTCGGCGAGGCGGCGGAGGGGATCGCGGAGATGGAGGGCGCGGTCGCGACCTGGCGCGCGACGGGCGCGGAGTTCGTGCTGCCGCTGATCCTCGCCCTGCTCGGCGACGCCCTCGCGCGAGCCGACCGCGTCGACGAGGCGCAGGCGGCGCTCGCGGAGGCCCTGCGCGCCGCCGGGAGGACCGGAGAGCGCTTCTGGGAGCCGGAGGTCCACCGGCTCCGCGGCGAGCTGCTCCTCCGGGGCGGCGCGCCGGGCGCGGCGGCCGAGGCCTTCCACCGGGCGCTGGAGACGGCCCGCGAGCAGCGGGCGCGGTCGCTCGAGCTGCGCGCGGCGATGAGCCTGTGCCGGCTGCCGCCGCGGGGGGGCGCTCAGGAGGGCGCCGCCCGCGCCCGGCTCGCCGGCGCCCACGCCGCCTTCACCGAGGGCTTCGAGACGGCGGACCTCAGGGCGGCCCGGGCGCTGCTGCGCGCCGCCGGCCGGGACAGGCCGCCTAGCCGCGCCGGATCGGGAACGCGGGCGGGATGATCCGCTCGACGGGCGCGCCGTCCCACCGCCACGCGGGGACGTTCGCCCAGTACTGCCGCGTCGCCTCCCGCGCCTTCGCGTAGACCTCTTCCTCGTCCACGCGCGTGAGCCGGCCGTCCTCCACGAGCACCTTGCCGTCCACGATCACCGTGCGGACGTCGCGCCCCGTGCCGGCGTCGACGAGGGCCTTGACCGGGTCGGCGTAGACGCCGGCGCCCAGGTGCTCGACGTCCACGACCACGATGTCCGCCTTCGCCCCGGGCGCCAGGCGCCCCAGGTCGTCGCGACCCAGGACGCGGCAGGCGCCGAGCGTCGCGGCGTCGAAGACGTCGCGCGGCGGCGCCGCCTGGTAGTTGCCGTCGGTGACCTTGCACAGGATCGACGCCCAGCGCAGCTCGGAGACGATGTCCATCGGGTAGGTGTCGGTGCCGAGCGCGAGCCTCACGCCGGCCTCCAGGCAGCGCTGGAACGAGTGCAGCGTCACCGCCATCTTCGCGTACTTGTACGGGCAGTGGCCGAGCGTGGCGCCGCGCTCGGCGAGCACCTTCACGTCGTCGCCGAAGGGGTAGCGGGTCCACGGGTGCGCGGTGGTGAAGACGCCGTGGCCGATGAGCGTGCGCTCGTCGAGGAAGCCGATGTCGGCGAGGTAGCGGATGGGCGTGGCGCGGTGCTCGCTCATGATCCGCTCGAACTCGACGAGATTGCCGCCGGCGTGGGTGTGGATGGGCACGCCCAGCTCGCGCGCCGCGTCCTTGCCCGCGCGCAGCAGCGCCTCCGTGCACGTCTCGACCTGCGCGGCGTTCAGCATGCCCCGCAGCCGTCCCTGCGCGGCGCCGTCGAACTTCCTGACGAACTCCACGGCCTCCTGCAGCCGCTCCCTGCCGACGCCCGCGTTCTCCTCGTAGGTGAGCCGCCCCCGCGCGTCCATGAACGTGTCGCGGTCGCGGAACGGAGGGCTGCCGTAGACGCGGACGCCGAGGTCGTCGATCAGCCGCGCGTAGCCGTCCCAGTCGCCGCGCAGGCCGCCGACGTCGATGTTCGTCGTGGTCCCGTTCTTCAGCGTGTGGAGGAGGACGAAGGCGCGGAGCGCCGCCGCCGCCGCCGGCGGCGGCGGCGGCATCCGGCCCCGGAGCGGGGCCGCGAAGCTCATGTAGTTGGCCGTGCGGTAGTCGTTCTTCGCGAGGTCGAGCAGGAGATAGTCGCCGCCGCCGCCGGCCGGGTGGACGTGGGCGTTGATGAACCCCGGCGACACGAGCTTGCCGGTGGCCTGGATGCGCCGGTCGGACGGCCCGGCGTAACGGGGGCCGGCGTGGAGGATGCGGTCGTCCTCGAAGACGACGCTGCCCTGCTCGAACACCTCGTGTGTCGTGCCGTTGAACGCGACGACCCAGCCGCCCTCGATGTGGGTCTTCATGCCTGTCGCCTCCCCGGGCGCGGTGGCCCTCCGGGCCGGGATTCTACGACGGCTCGCGGGCGCCGGGCCGGGCCGCTGTGCGCGAGGCGGCGGCGGCGACGGCGCGGGGGCCGCGCGCGCCAGGCCGCGTGGCGCCGGCTGCACTCCCCGGGGCGCCGTGCCGGGCGACCTCGCGGCGCGTCGAGGTGGTCGGCGGATGGGCGGGGCGTCGTGCTACGCTCGCCGGTCTCGGACAGGGGGCGCGCGATGGCGGTGAAGGACCCGGTGGGCGGCGCCACTCGGCCGCTGCGCCCGGCGATGGAGAGGGACGCGGTGGACGCCGCCGGGCGCGGCGTGTCCCCCGCCGTCGCCGGAACGGAGTAGGGCGGCCGCCGATGCGCCAGGAGCGCTGGGAGCTCAGCGGCGGCGGCGCCGACAGCTACGAGCGCTACCAGGTCCCGAGCGTGTTCGAGCCGCTGGCCCGGATGTTTCTCGAGCGGATGGCGCTGCGCCCGGGCCAGCGCGTGCTCGACGTCGCCTGCGGCACCGGCATCGTGACGCGCCTGGCCGCGCCGATCGTGGGGCCCGCAGGCTCGATCGTCGCCGTCGACTTCAACCCGGCGATGCTCGACGTGGCGCGCCGGCACGCCCCGGCGGACGGCGCGCGCGTGGAGTGGCGGCAGGGCGACGCCGCCGCGCTGCCGTGCGCGGACGCCGACTTCGACGTCGTGCTGTGCCAGCAGGGGCTCCAGTTCTTCCCCGACCGGCCCGCCGCGCTGCGGGAGATGCGGCGGGTGCTGCGGCCCGGCGGGCGCGTGGGCCTGGCGGTCTGGTGCGCGCTGGAGCGGTGCCCTGCCCAGGCGGCGATCGCCGCGGCCCTGCGGCGCCACGTCGGGCCGGACATCGCGCGGCGCTTCCGGGCGCCGTTCGACCTCGGCGAGGCCGGCGTGCTGGCGGGGCTGCTGGTCCAGGCCGGATTCCGGGACGTCGACGTCGAGGTCGCCGTCGTCATGCGCCGGCTGCTGCCGCCGGCGGAGTCCGTGCCCCGCGTGCTGGCGAGCACGCCCGTGGGCCCGGAAGTCGCCGCGCTGGAGCAGGCGACGCGCGATGCCGTCGTGGCGGACGTGGCGGCGGCGCTGTCGGGCTATCGGGACGGGGACGGGCTCACGGTGCCCCAGCCGACCCACATCGCGCGGGCCGGGACGTAGCGGATCGCGGGAGGAGATGGTCGGTCCGACAGCCGCCGGCAGACCTCAGTCCAGCCAGTCGCGCTCTCTGAGCTTCCGCGGCAGGTAGGTCTTCGTCAGGTACTGGAAGTCCTTGTTCGCCAGCGCGTCGAGCTCGTACTTGAGCCCGCTGGCGAGCATGCGCCTGATCTCCTCCTGCCACAGCTTCTTCTCGAACCAGCGGTACTTCAGCAGCTCCTTCGCGCGGCTCACGTCCTTGTCGTTCAGCTTGATGCCGACGTTGCGCGGCAGCCCGTAGCGGTCCGGATCGGCGCTGGAGAGCCCGAGGAACTTCGCCCCGGGGATCGCCATGCGCTCGCTCTCGAACGCCAGGTTGATCGACCCCTGCTTGACGACCGAGTAGATGTAGTACCCCCACGGGTCGTTGTCGACGAGGACGTAGACGGGCAGGTCGTACTCCTCGTGGAGCCGCCGCGCCAGGCGCCGCACGCCGCGCGGCGGCTGGCCGTTGCCGGTGAGCAGCACGCAGTTGTAGCGGCGCCAGAACTTGTCCTCCGAGAGCCGGTTCCACTGCGTGCCCTTCTCGACCAGCAGGACGAAGTCCGCCGTGCACCGGCGGATCTGGATGTACTCGGGCTCCACGATCGACGGGACGGAGTAGCCGCCCTTGCCCAGGCGCGCGCAGTTCACGGTGTCGCCGTCGTCGCCGAGCACCAGCGGCCCCACGACGCTGCCGGCGTTCTCGGCGCGCACGTGCAGCTCCTCGCGGAGCGCCGAGAGCGCGACCTCCAGGTCCTCGATCAGGGGGTCGGACTCGTTCTGGCCGTCGAACGTGTTCTCGTGCGACCCCTTCATCGTGTGCTTGGCGCGGTAGTAGATCTCCCTGAGCGAGGTCGTCAGGTTCGACCGCTGCAGCTCGGCGAGCGCGTCGGCCACCAGCACGGTCTGCATGAACTTCCTGGCCATCGCCACGTTGAAGAGCGTGCGCGCCTGCTTGCGCTTGCCCATCTCGATGATGCCGCGCCGCTCGTTGAAGTCGACGTTGGCGAGGCTGCGCACGGGGATCGTGAGCGTCGGGTCCTTGCCGCGCTCGGCGGCCGCGATGACGGTGTCGGCCACGCCGACGAGCTTCTTGAGGACGGCGCCCGAGGTCCTGGTCTTCGCCATGTTCGTTCTATCTCTTCCCGCCGGCCCGGCGCGTCCTCGGCGTGCCCTTCCTCGTCGCCGCGCCGCTCCTCGCGGTCTTGCCGGCGCGGGCCTCGCCGGCGGGCGGCGCCACGCCGGCGCTCGCCCCGTCGGCGGCCGGGGCTTCCGGCGGCCCGCTCTCGCCCGGGGCGACGTCCGGCAGCGCCGGCGCCTCGCCCTCGGCGCCTTCCGGCGTGACGATGATCGAGTGCGGCAGCCCCTCGGGCCCGCCGTTCCTGCCGAGGATCTCGTCGACCGTCGTGCCGCCCGTCCGCTTCAGCGCGATCTCGAGGAGCCGGCGCTTCAGCCTCTCCTTGGGGAACCGGCCGCCCTTGAGCCGCGCGCACGCCTCGGCGACCTCCTCGATGTACAGCTCGAAGATGTTGCGCCGCCGGAACTCGCTCTTCGCCCGCTCGCGCCGCCGCAGGAAGACGCCCAGCCGGCGCCCGCACTCCTGGAGCGCCAGCTTGATCTCCTTGCGGATCTCGTCGTAGTCGGCGATCGCCTCCTTGGACTCGCTGGTGAACGGCACCCACACCGACGCCATGTGGACGAAGATCACCATGGGCCCCGCGGGCAGGGCGCCGCGCGACTGGGCGATGCCGTAGTTCCGCCAGGCCGTCTCGAGCACGGCCTTGTACGTGGCGCACGCCGACTGCTGGTAGAGCAGGGGCACGCGGTTGGCGTAGCGGATGACGCGGGCGAGCTCGCCGTCGTCGTCGTGCTCCTCGCCCTCGGCCAGCGGCGCCGCCGGCGCCTCCACGGCCGCCGCCGCCTCGGGCCCCTTGCCGAACGCCAGCCCCGCCTCGATGACGAACGGGTTGCCGCGGTACACGGCGGGCGGCCGCGTCACCGCGGTGTAGAAGTCGCCCTTGATCTGCTTGTAGAGGCCGTGGAGGATCGCCCTCTCGCCGATGGGCGAGATGCAGCTGGACGGCGGCGCCATGATCCGGGTCGACTGGATCGCCCGGTAGAGCGCCTCGGCGTCCGCCCCGTGGACGTCCCGCGGCCGGGCGCCGGGCCTGAGCCGCGCCGTCTTGCAGATCTCCTCGGCCAGGGCCGGGGAGACCCGGCTGAAGTCGCTGGCCAGGAACCCCGCGAGCGAGTGGCTCCTCGTGTCGTGCAGCATCCGCAGCAGCATCCCGAACTCGATGCCGTACGGGTGGGGCTTGATCTCCCTGGGCTGCGGCGGCAGCTCCTCGATCGTCCGCGAGAACTTCCGGATCTCGCCCTCGGGCGTGTGGTAGACGAGGTCGACGTGCGGGTTGGCGATCGCCGTCTGCTCGAGGTACTCGTCGACCGAGGCGCGGCCCTTCTGGTAGCGCCCCTCGATCTCGAGCGTCACCTGCGTGCCGCGCTCCACCTCCCACTCGATCTTCTTGCTCTCGAAGATGCGGGGCTCGTTCTTCTTGGTGTCGATCGACACCTCGAAGAAGTGCGCGGCCGCCCGCGGGCCCGTGCGCGAGATGATCTGCACGGGCTTGCCCGTCGTGAGCTGGGCGTACATGCCCGCCGCCGAGATGCCGATGCCCTGCTGGCCCCGGCTCATGCGCAGCCGGTGGAACTTCGAGCCGTAGAGGAGCTTGGCGAAGATCGGCGGGATCTGGTGGCGGACGATGCCGGGGCCGTTGTCGACGACCGTGACGCGGAAGCGGGTCGCCTGGCTCGGCGGCGGCGCCGTCCCGCTGGTCGGGACGACCTCGACCTTCACGACGACGTCGGGCAGGATCCCCGCCTCCTCCGCCGCGTCCAGCGCGTTGTCGACGGCCTCCTTCACGCACGTCAGCAGCGCCTTGCGGGGGTTGTCGAACCCCAGCAGGTGGCGGTTCTTGGTGAAGAACTCCGAGACGGAGATCTCCCGCTGCCGGGCCCCCATCTCGATGGCGGAGACGGTCCTGGGGGGCGCGGCCGGCGGCTTCGGGGCCGGCGCGGCCGGCGGCTCGGCGGTCTTCGGCGCGGCGGGTCCGGGCGCGGCCGTCGACGCGGCGGCCCTCGACGCGGCGGCCTTCGTCCGGGGCTTGTTCCGGGCGGTCTTCTTCTCGGCGGTAGCCATTTCGCTAATGTGATACCAGACGGCCGCGCCCCGCGCGGCGTTTATAGTGGGCGGGGCGGCGGCGTCCGGATCCCAGTGATGGATCGACTCCGACGCCGAGGTGAGACTGCCGGCAATGCCGCCGTCAGCCCCTGAAGAGGGTGTCGGCGTGCCATTCGAGGAAGTCGCGGTTCGGCCGTTCGGCGGGATCCGGCGGTAGCCATACCTCGGTGTCGTTGAGACGGAAATAGTGCTCGCCGTTGTGGAAGTCGTCCCGCAAGCGTCGGCTCACGAGGAATCTTCGTTCGGGCGTGATGGTCACGTAGCCACGATCGAACAACGTGTGGACATCGGACCGCAGGAGAAGCCCGTTGTCGATGCGGTGCCCGCCGCCGTACGCCACGGGCCGGATGTGCGCGGCTTCGAGGACCGGCAATGCCCTCTCGCGGGTGACCGCGCAACGTCTCTCGTAGGTGTCGGTGATCAAGACCCTGAACGTTCCCTGGCCGAGACGTTCCCGTCCGACCACCCCCTCCCGGAACATCGAAACATCGACCAGGGCCTCGCCTCCTTCGTTGTCTCGGCGCACGCGCAGGCGTGACAGAACTGAGTCCCAGACGTCGCGACCGATGCCGGACCCGATGGCGTAACTCTTGCCTTGGACGATGTTCGGGTGAAAGTCGGCGGGCGCGGGGATCCAATCGCTTCGATCGAAGAAGAACGGCGCCTGGAGCAGGATACACCCGATCGTGTACTCGGCACGCGGGTCGGGCGGGAGGCGCCGGTAATGCTCGATGCGACGACGCATCTCGTCAAAGGTCGCCGCTCCATTCTTGTCGCCGAAAGCGTCCCACGCGGCCGTTGCGGGTAAGAGCGTGCTGTGGCGAAAGAAACCGCCGCCCACGATGAAGTTGTCGGGATAGTGGAGCTTGAAGAGGAACGGCTGGCCAACCGTCAGGCGCCGGAACTGGCGGGAGCCACCCGGCTGCCAGAAGTTGACCTCGTCGAGATCCGGGCGGCTGGCGAGATACCGGTACCAGTCGCCGTCGGTGATGCCGACCCAAGCAAGCGTCATCGCGCCCCGAGCCTGACGTCGCGAGCGGCTTCGCCACCAAGCCGGTGATGGCCCAGCACAGGCCGCCCGAGGCCGGCCGATTTTCATGGCTCAGGAGCCGAGTTGTCAACGGTTCGATGGGCGCGTGTCGGGATCTACGGCTCCGCGAGTGCAGTGCCGATCGCGGCGGGCGGAGCACGTCGATCGGGTAGACGACGTCGAGCCCCTCGCCAGCCACTCCGGCAGCGCCCGTCCGCCGCGTGATCTCGAGTCCCCGCGCCCCGTTCTCCCCGGCGAGCACGGCCGCCGCGTCGCCCTCCACGCCCGGCGTCGACGGGGCCGCGGGTAGCAGCCGGCGTCCGGCCCGCGGAACCTCGACTCGCCCTCCGGCGCCCCTCCTTCGTGAACCCTTCCTCGTGGACTATCCGGTGGCGTCGCCGGCACAGCGGCGCGAGATTGGACTGCCGCGTGGGCCCACCCTCGGCCCGGTGGCGGACGTGGTGGCCGTCGGTGAAGCGGTTGCCGCGGCCCGGCAGCGACAGCCCTGCCTCGATGCTGGAGCGCATGGCGGAGCGCCGGGCGGATCGTCCGCGCCCGCGCGCTGACCTCCACGATGCGCCCGTCCCGGGCGTGCTGCACGATTCACCCGCGTCGCGTCGCACGCCAGGCGCCTCGACGTTTCCGCGGAAACGCGCACCCCGTCCTCCGGCGCCGACTGCCCGGCCCCTCCGGGTCGGCCAGCGCCGAGGTGTCGACGCGGACCACCACCTGGTGGCGCTCGGTGGCCGCCGCCGGCTCCACGCTCTGGCTCAGCGCCGTCTCGGCCAGAGACGCGATCGTCGCGCGACGCTCGCCGCCGGCGAACGGTCGACGCTTCCCGCGACACGGCGGCCGGGCGTGTCTAGGAGTGGGATGATATCGGGGCGCCGCGCGAGTGACGCGGTTCGCGGCGCCGTCGAGCGAGCAGATTCGAAACACGGCGCGGGCGCGGCGGGCTGGATGTCGGCGCGCGCATGGCGGGGTCGCGGCTCCCGCCGGCCGGCGAGTCGCGCCGTGCGCGTCGCCGATGACCGTGCGAAGGAGCGCGCGACCCCGCGCGCGGTGGCTCCGGCGTCCCTACGGGGTCTGGACGCTGTCGGGGCCCGTCGCCTCGTCGCTGCCGGCCGAGGCCGGGACAGCGGAGACGCTCGTGAGGGCCACGAGAGCCATGAGAAGGGCGAAGGTCAGTCGCTTCATCGGATCTCACCTCCCATCGTCTCTCTTCTGATGGCCCCACGCGCCGGACGGGTTCGCGGCGCCGTGCGCCCGCTTGATCGCGAGTCGCGCCGCCGCGCGCGGATCCGGGCCGGATGCCCGAGCGCGATCGCGTCGCCGCGGCTCGTGGTCCATGCCGACTGGGGCTCGCACCCGCGCAAGCGATGGATCGCGGTCGCCGTGCGAACGCGCGGTCGTCATCGGGTGGTGGCCGTCGAGCCCGCGGGCGACGTCGCGGCGTTCCTCGAGCGCGTGCGCGACGCCGCGCTCGCGACGCCGCCCGTGCTGCTGGGCTTCGACTTCCCGATCGGGCTTCCGCGGGCCTACGCGAGTCGCGCCGGCATCCACGCGTTCAGGGAGGCGCTCGGCCGCCTCGGCGCCGGCAGATGGAGCAGGTTCTACGACCCGGCGGATGCCCTCGACGAGGTGTCGCCGGGTCGCCCGTTCTATCCGATGACGTGCCGCGCGAGGGGCGAGAAGCCGCAGGCGCCCTGGCTCGCCCGCCTCGAGCTGACGAGGCAGGAGCTCCTGCGCGAGTGCGAGCGCGGGAACGGCGCGAGGCCCGACGCCGGCAACCTCTTCTGGACGGTGGGGGGCAAGCAGCCGGGAAAGGCCGCGATCCACGGGTGGAGGAACGTGCTCGCCCCTCTGGTGCGCGACCGCGCCGTGAGGGCCGCCATCTGGCCGTTCGATGGAGCCCTCGCGCCGCTGCTGGCGACGGCCGACATCGTCCTCGCCGAGACCTCCCCGGCCGAGGTCTACGGCTGGCTCGGCGTGAGGTTCGCGCGCCGCGACGGCGGCAAGAGGTCGCGCGCGGCGCGCGCCGCGAATGCCGCCGCGGTCCGGCGGTGGCTCGCGCGAGCGGGCGTCTCGCTCGCGCCCGCCGTCGCCCGCGACCTGCGCGACGGCTTCGGCGACCGGGCCGACGGCGAGGACCGCTTCGATGCGTTCGTCGGCGTCCTGGGGATGCTCGCGGTGCTGAACGGCCGCCCGACCGGCGAGCCCGACGACCGCGCGGTGCGGTCGGCGGAGGGCTGGATCCTGGGGGCCGTGGGGAGCGCACGAAATGCTGGGGCCCGAGCGATGGCCGGTCTTAGCCTCGGAGCATGGCAGGCAAGGCGAAGCGCCACGAGCCGACGAACCACCTCGAGGGCAGGATCGCCGAGGCCATCGTCGAGGGCATCTTCCAGCGCGCCGGCTACGCCGTCTCGCGGGCCGGCCGGGAGAGCCAGCCGCTGAGGCTGGTGAAGATCGGCCGCGACGCCTTCCTGCCCGATTTCGTCGTCAGCAAGGAGGTCGAGCGTGACGACGGCCAGCGTCCACTGCACAGCCTGATTCCCATCGAGGTGAAATTCCGCCGGGACATCCCCGGGTTCCTCGCGAAGCACGGCAGGACGCTCCACGAGGAGATGACTTCGGCGTGGCCGGACCTGGTGCTCGTGATGGTCACCGACAGGCCGGAGCCCGGGCGCTCGTGCTTCCAGGTGGTGGACCTCTCCGCCGGACCGGCCTCCGCGACGGTGGACCTTCACACGGTCAGCCGCCTCGACATCTGGGAGACGACGGTGAACGAGTACGCCTCGCTCGCCGAGCGGATCTTCCGGGCGCTCGACGACCGCGCCGGCTTCGGGGCGGCAGGCGAGCGCCACGCCGCCGACCGCGCCGGCGGCGGCGCCCGACCGCTACTCGATCAGCTCGGTCGCCCTGAGAAGCACCGACTGGGGGATCGTCACGCCCATCGCGCGGGCGGTCTTCATGTTGATCACGAGCTCGAACAGGCCGGGGCGCTCGATGGGCAGATCGGCGGGCCTGGCGCCCTTCAGGATCCGGTCGACGAAGTACGCCGCGCGCCGGTGCATGTCGGCGTAGCTCGGGCCGAACGACATGAGCCCCCCCGCCTCGATCAGCTCCCGGTAGGCGTGGACGCCGGGCAGGCGCTGCTGCAGCGCGAACTCCATGACGTGCGCGCGGTGCTGGAGGAAGAGGCGGTCGGCCAGCACGAGGAGGGCGCCGGGCCGCTCCTTCCGGATGACGCCGAACGCGCCCTCGATGTCTTCCCTCGTCTTCACGCCGAGCGACAGGATCCTGATCTTCAGCACCTGGGCGGCGGCGCGCGTCTGCTGCTCGGCGAGGACCTGCAGCGGGCTCGCCGCGTTCCACAGCACGGCGACGAGCGAGACCGCCGGCACGACGTCCCGCAGCAGCTCGAGCCGCTTGCCGTCCATCTCCGTCGAGATCGACGTGAGCCCGGTGATGCTGCCGCCCGGGTGGTTCAGCGACGGGACGATGCCGGTGCCGACGGGGTCGCCGACGGCGATCATCACGAGCGGGACCGTCGTGGTCGCCCTCTTCACGGCGAGCGTCGCCGGCGTCCCCGCGGTCACGATCACGTCGACGTTCGCCGCGAGCAGCTCGCCCACGAGCCGCGGCAGCCTCGCGTAGTCGCCCTCGAGCCACCGGGACTCGACGACGACGGTGCGGGCCTCGACCAGGCCCAGCTCGCGCAGCCCCTCGCGGAAGGGCCCGAGCAGGTTGGCCTCGAGCGCCGGGGTCGTGTTGCCCAGGAAGCCGATGCGGGGCAGCCGGCCGGCCTCGGCGTGGCCGCGGAGCGGCTGGGCGCCGGCGACCGGTGGAGAGAGGACGAGGACGGCGAGCAGGACGACGCCGAGCGCCCGGGTCCCGAGGGTCATGAACGTCCCGCCCTCTACGGCTCTCCGGCGCGGCCCGCCAGGCTGGCGACCGTCAGCGCCAGCTCGGCCGGATCGAGCGGCTTGACGAGGTGGACCTGGAAGCCGGCGGCGAGGGCGCGCAGGCGGTCCTCGAGGCTGCCATGCGCGGTGACGGCGACGGCGGGCACCCGGCCCCCCTCGGCGGCGGGCAGCGCGCGCACCTTGCGGATCAGCGCATAGCCGTCGTCGCCCGGCATCGCGATGTCGGAGACGAGGACGTCCGGGGGCCGCTCGACGAACGCCGCGAGCGCGTCGGCGACGCGCCCGGCCGTGCGCACCTCGGCGCCGCGCCGCGCGAGGGCGGCGGCGAAGAGCTCGAGCGTCTCGGCGTCGTCGTCGACCACCAGCACGCCGACGCCCGCGAGCGAGACCGTGTCCGCCTCGCCGGTCTCGACGCGCGCGCCGACGTCCTCGTCCGCCGGAGCGCGCTCCGACAGCGGCGCGACCGGCAGCGTCACCGTGAACGTCGCGCCCCGGTCGAGGCCGGGGCTGCTCGCGGTGACGCTGCCCCCGTGCAGCTCGACGACGTGCTTGACGAGCGACAGCCCGAGCCCCAGGCCGCCGTGCCGCCGCGTCGCGCTGCTGTCGGCCTGCTTGAAGCGGTCGAAGACGTGCGGCAGCACGTCGGCGGCGATGCCGCGGCCCGTGTCCTGGACGACCAGGTCCACGGCGTCGCCGCGAGGCTCGATGCGGACGTCGACGGCCCCGCCCGGCGGCGTGAACTTCACGGCGTTCGACAGCAGGTTCCACGTGACCTGCTGGAGCCGGTGCGGATCCCCGGTGAGCGCCACGGGGACCAGGCTCGCCGTCAGCCGGAGCCGCTTGCCCTCCGCCGACGGGCGGACCGCGTCGATGGCCGCCTCCACGACGGCGGCGAGGTTCACGGGCCGGACGTCCAGGTGCAGCTTCCCGGTGACGATGCGCGAGATGTCGAGGAGGTCCTCGATCAGCTGGCTCTGCGCCCGCGCGTTCCGCTCGATCGCGGCGATGGCCCGGGCGCGGGCGGGCTCGTCGAGCTGGCTCCGGCCCAGCATCACGGCCCAGCCGAGGATCGCGTTGAGCGGCGTCCGCAGCTCGTGCGACAGCGTCGCCAGGAACTCGTCCTTGCTGCGGTTGGCCGCCTCGGCCTGCGCGCGCGCGCGCTGCTCGGTCTGGTAGAGGCGCGCGTTGTCCATCGCGACGGCGGCCTGGGCGGCCAGCGCCACCGCGATGCGCTCGGCCCGGTCGTCGAACACGCCGGCCTCCGGGTGACCGAAGAAGAGGCCTCCGAGGACCTCGCCCGTGCGCGAGACCACCGGCACCGCGAGGTAGCTGACGACCGGCAGGTGGCCGGGCGGCAGCCCGTGGTACGGCGGGTTGTGGCCGTAGCGCGGGTCGCGCGCGATGTCGGCGACGCGCACGGGTCCCGCGCCCCGGAACGTCGGCCCGAAGAGCGGGGTGTTGCGGGGCATCGGGAAGCCCGCGAAGCGCTCCCGCGACACGCCGGACAGCGTGTAGAGCATGTAGCTCTCGCCGCGCTCGTCGGTCACGTTGTAGAAGAGCGCCCCGAAGGCCGCGCCGGTGAGGCGGGTGGCCGCGTCGGTCAGCTCCTGCACGAGGCGCTGCAGGTCCAGCTCGGCGGACAGCACCCGGCTCACGCGGTTCACGGTCTCGAGCGCCTCGGTCTCCTCGCGGAGCTGCTGCTCCACGCGCTTGCGCGCCGTGACGTCCCGGGCGGCGGCGAACAGGTGCGGCTCGCCCTCGAGCTCGACGACGGTGACGCTGGTCTCGACGGGGAACGTGGAGCCGTCGCGCCGCCGGTGGAACGACTCGAAGGCGGGGATCGTCTCGCCGCGGGCGGCGCGCGCGAAGAGATCGCTCACGAGCGCCCGCGAGAACACCGGGTCGACGACGCCGACGCCGAGCGTGGTCAGCTCCTCCACCGTGTAGCCCAGCCGCTGGGCGGCCACCGGGTTGGCGTAGACGATGCGCGCCCCGCTGTTGCAGAGCAGGTAGCTCTCGCCGGCCCGGTCGGCGATGAGCTTGAAGCGCGCCACCTCGGCCGCCGCCCGCCGGCGCTCCGTCACGTCGGTGAAGTACACGGACAGACCGTCGGCCGACGGGTACGCGCGCACCTCGAACCACCGGTCGAGCCGGGGGTCGTGCTGCTCGAACTGCACGGTCACGCGCTCGCGCACCGCCCGGTGGTATTCCTCCCACGCCCGCGACTCGCGGAGCTCGGGGAACTCGTCCCACACGACCTTGCCGAGCAGCTCGCTCGCCGGCCGGCGCGCCTGCTCCACGACCTCCGCGGCGCGCCGGTTGAGGTACACGAACCGCCAGTGACGGTCGAGCGCGACGAAGCCGTCCGTGATGCTGTCGAGGATCTGGCGCAGGCGCGCGCGGGCCTGCTGCGCCTCGTCGCTCGCCTCGCGGAGCACGCGCACCTGCTGCTCGAGGTCGGCCGCCATCCGGTTGAGGTTTCGCCCGAGCTCGGCCAGCTCGCCGTCGCCGGCCGGCTCCACGCGCGCCGCGAAGTCGCCGCCGGCCACCCGCGCCGCCAGCGCGCCGTAGTGCTCCAGCGCGGCCTCGAGCTGCGCGCGGTTCTCCCGCTCGGTCCGGATCCGGCCGCGCAGCGTCTCGGCCATGCGGTTGAAGCTCCGGGCGAGCCCGACGACCTCCAGGAAGCCGCGCTCCGGCGCGCGGCGCTCCAGGTCGCCCGCCACGATCGCCGCCGCGGTGGTCTGGACCGCGCGGAGCGGGCGCGTGACCGCGAGCCCCAGGAGCACGGCGCAGGCGACGGTGCCGAGCAGCGCGGCGAGGAGCCACGAGAGGAGCGGCGCGTACGCGTCGCGCATGCTCCGCTCGATCTCGGCGGTCTCCTGGCTGACCCAGACCTTCCAGCCGACGACGGGGACGGTCGCGTACCCGGCCAGCCGCTCGGCCCCCGACGGGTCGCGGTACGACGGCACGCGGCCGGAGTCCGACGTCATCCGGGCCCAGAGCGGCAGCCCGGACACGTCGGCGTTCACGAGGTCCGGGGCGCCGCTCGCGAACAGGACGGCCTCGGCGGAGGCCACGCTGGCGCGGCCGGTGGCGCCGACGCGGACCCGCTCGGCCAGCTCGTGGACGCGGCCTAGCTCCAGGCCGCCGGTCACGGCGCCGCGGAGGTTGCCGGCCTCGTCGAGGATCGGCGCGTTCACCGTGATCGTCGGCGTGGCCTTGACGCGTCCGACCACCACGCGGCGGTCGATGACCGGGCCGCGCGTGCGCTGCATCTCCCTGAACCACGCGCGATCGGAGAGGTCCACGCCGATGGCGCTCTTGCCCTCGGTCGTCACCGGCGGGTCGACGGCGACCAGCCGGCCCGTGTGATCGGCGATGCCGATGCCCCACAGCGCGTCGTACGAGCTGTTGGTGCGCTGCAGGAGGGGATGGAGCGTCGCCATGTCGAGGCGCGGCACCGCGGCGGCGTGCCTGGCGACGGTCTGGACCGCGGCCAGGTGGAGCCGCAGGAACTGCTCGTAGTCCGACGCCAGCTCCTGCGCCAGGAGCTGGTTGCGCTCCAGGCTCGTCGCGATCGTGAGGCTCCGGACGGCGCGGATCGAGCCGAAGCCCACGAGGGCGGTGAACGCGACCGCCGTCAGGACCGCCCCGGTGATGAGGATCGCCCGCAGGCTGATGCGCCGGAGCATGGGGCTCCCGGTGTATCGGAAACGGCGAGCCAGCGCAAGGCCCCCGGGAGGGCCGCGGGCGGCGGGTACAATGACCGGGCATGGCCCCGCCCGCCGTCGAGCTGCAGCGCGTCGGCAAGACCTATCGCGAGGGAGACGTCGAGCGGGTCGTGCTGCGCGACGTCTCGCTCACCGTGTGGGCCGGCGAGATCGTCGCGCTGCTGGGCCGGAGCGGCTCCGGCAAGTCGACGCTGCTGAACCTGATCGCCGGGATCGACCGCCCCACCGCCGGCGCCGTCGTGGTCGACGGCACCGACCTCACCGCGCTCGACGAGCAGTCGCGCACGCTCTTCAGGCGGCGCCGCATCGGCGTCGTGTTCCAGTTCTACAATCTCATCCCGCTGCTCACGGTCGAGGAGAACGTGCTCCTGCCGCTCGAGCTGAACGAGCGCGCCGGCGCGGCCGGCCTCGCGCGGGCGCGGGCGCTGCTCGACCGCGTCGGGCTGGGCGGGCGCGGCGCGTCCTTCCCCGAGCGGCTCTCGGGCGGCGAGCAGCAGCGCGTCGCCCTGGCGCGGGCGCTGGTCCACGAGCCCGCGCTGGTGCTCGCCGACGAGCCGACGGGCAACCTTGATGCCGAGACCGCGGCGGCCGTGCTCGCGCTGCTCGTCCGTCTCGCCCGCGAGGACGGCCGCACCGTCCTCATGGCGACGCACAGCCGCGAGGTCGCGGCCGTCGCCGACCGCGTCCTCGCCGTGGAGCGCGGCGGCCTCGTGGAGCGGACGTGAGGGAGCCGCTCGCCCGGATCGGCGCCCGCCACCTCCTGCGGCATCCGTGGCAGGCCGGGCTCACCGTGCTCGGCATCGCGCTGGGCGTCGCCGTCGCGGTGTCGATCGACCTCGCCAACGCCAGCGCGCGCAGGGCCTTCACGCTGACGACCGAGGCGGTGAGCGGCCGGGCGACCCACCAGGTCGTCGGCGGCCCGTCGGGCCTGCCCGACGGCGTGTACCGCGCGCTGCGGCTCGACGCCGGCGCGCGCCGCGCGGCGCCCGTCGTCGCCGCCGACGTGGCGGCCGGCGGCCGCGGCGGCGCGACCTTCCACCTGCTGGGGATCGACCCGTTCGTCGACGGCGACTTCAGGCCGTACCTCGGCGGCGACGCGGGCGGCGAGAGCCGCGCGCGCGACCTGCTCTCGCGGGCGGCGGATCTCGTCGCCCGGCCGGACGCGGCGCTGATGGCGCGATCGACGGCGGAGCGCCTCGGCCTGGCCGCGGGCTCCACGCTCGACGTCGAGGTCGCCGGCGCCCGCCGCTCGCTCACCGTCGTCGGCCTGCTGGAGCCGGCGGACCGCGCCAGCGCGGCCGCGCTCGACGGCCTGCTCGTGACGGACATCGCCACCGCCCAGGCGGTGCTCGGCGTCGCGGGACGCCTCACGCGCATCGACCTCGTCGTCGCCGACGACGACGGGGGCCGCGCGCTGCTCCAGCGGATCAGGGCGGCGCTTCCGCCCGGCGCCGACCTCGTGGCGGCCGGGGCCCGCGCCGGCGCCACCGCGGCGATGATCCGCGCCTTCCAGTGGAACCTCACGGCGCTCTCGCTGCTGGCGCTCGTGGTCGGCGCGTTCCTGATCCACCAGGCCATGACGTTCTCGGTGATCCAGCGCCGGCCGCTGATCGGCGCGCTCCGGGCCCTGGGCGTCACGCGCGGGGAGGTGTTCGGGCTCGTGATGGCCGAGGCGCTCGCCGTCGGAGTCGTCGGCACGCTCGCCGGCCTCGCCGCCGGCGCCGTCATGGCGCAGGGGCTCCTCCGGCTCGTGACGCGCACCATCAACGACCTCTACTTCGTGCTCTCGGTGCGGGAGGTCGTGCTCGACCCGCTCACGATCGCGCGGGGCGCGCTGCTGGGCCTCGCCGTCACCGCGCTGGCGGCGCTCGCCCCGGCGCTCGAGGCGACCGCGGCGCCGCCGCGGGTGACCATGAGCCGCGCCGCGCTCGAGACCCGCGCCCGGCGCACGACCCGCGCCGCGTCGTGGCTGGGCCTCGCCCTGCTCGCGGCGGGCGCCGCGGCGCTGGCGGCGCCCGGCGGCGGGATCGCCGGCGGCTTCGGCGGTCTCTTCGTCGCGATGGTCGGCTGCGCGCTGGCGACGCCGGCCGCGGCGCTGCTCCTGCTGCGGCCGCTCCACGCGGTGGCGGGACGCGCCTTCGGCACGCTCGGACGGCTCGCCACGCGCGGCATCGCGGCGGCGCTCTCGCGGACCGCGGTGGCGCTCGCGGCGCTGACGATCGCCGTGTCGGCGGCGATCGGCGTCGGCGTGATGATCGCGAGCTTCCGGGAGGCGGTCACGCGCTGGCTCGACGGCACGCTGCGGGCCGATGTCTACGTGGCCGCGCCGAGTCTCGTGGGCGGCCGGCCCGGCGCCACGCTCGACCCCGCCCTCGCCGCGCGGCTGGCGGCCACGCCCGGGGTCGCGCGCGCCGGCTCCTCGCGCGCCGTGGAGGTCCAGGGCCCGGCCGGTCCCGTCCAGCTCGTGGCGCTCGACGTCGATCCGGGCCGGCCGCCGGGCTGGCGGTTCAGGGAGGGCGGCGGGGAGCCGGTGTGGCGGGGCGACGCCGGCGTGGTCATCGTCTCCGAGCCGTACGCCAACCGCCACGGCACGAGGGCCGGCGACCGCGTGACGCTCCGCACGGACCGCGGCGCCGAGGACTTCGCCGTCGCCGGCGTCTTCTACGACTACGGCTCCAGCGCGGGCGTCGTCGTGACGAGCCGTCGCGCCTACGAGCGCGCCTGGGACGAGCGCGGCATCACCGGGCTCGCGCTCGAGGCGGCGCCGGGCGTCGACGCCGAGGCGCTCGCGGCGGCCGTGCGCGAGCGCGCGGCCGGCGGCCCGGCCGTGGTCGTGCGGTCGAGCCGGGCGCTCCGCGAGGCCTCGCTCGAGATCTTCGATCGCACCTTCGCCATCACCGGCGTGCTGCGCACGCTGACGGTGGCGGTCGCCTTCGTCGGCATGCTCGCCGCGCTCATGGCGCTCCAGCTCGAGCGCGTGCGCGAGGTCGGCGTGCTGCGCGCGCTGGGGCTCACGCCGCGCCAGGTGTGGGGCCTCGTGACGGCCCAGACGGGGATCATGGGCCTGCTCGCGGGCGTCCTCGCCGTGCCGGGCGGGCTCCTGCTCGCCGGGGCGCTGGTGCTCGTGATCAACCGGCGGTCGTTCGGCTGGACGATGCCGATCGATCCGTCGCCGGCGATCCTCCTCCAGGGCGTCGGGCTGTCGCTGCTCGCGGCGGTGCTGGCCGGCCTCTATCCCGCGTGGCGGATGGCGACCGCCCCGCCCGCCGGGGCCCTGCGCGATGAGTAGGGCCGTCGTGATCCTCGTCGCCGCCGGCGCCGCCGTCGCGCTCGCCGTCGCCCTCTGGCCCGACGACGCGCGGTGGTCATCGCCGGCGCGCATCGAGGCGACGCTGCCGGTGCGCGAGGCGCTCGCGGGCGCCGGCGAGGGCTTCGCGCGGGCGGTGGTCCCGAGACCCCTGCGCTTCCCCGACGACCACGGCCCGCACCCCGAGTACAGGACCGAGTGGTGGTACTACACGGGCAACCTCCGCACGCCGGCCGGCCGGCACTTCGGCTTCCAGCTGACGTTCTTCCGCGTGGCGCTGGCGCCGGCCGGGGCCCCCGACCCCCGCGACTCGGCGTGGGCGACGCGCCAGCTGCTCGTCGCCCACTTCGCCGTCACCGACACCGAGGGCCGGCGCTTCGGCGCCGAGAGCCGCGCGAGCCGCCAGGCGCTGGGCCTGGCCGGGGCGCAGGCGCGGCCGTTCCGCGTCTGGGTCGAGGACTGGTCCGTGGAGGGCGAGGGGCCGTCGGCGCTGCCGATGCGACTGCGCGCGGCTCACGGCGACGTCGCCGTCGACCTGACGCTGTGGGCCGCGAAGCCGGTGGTCCTCCAGGGCGAGGATGGCCTGAGCCGGAAGGGCGCGGAGCCGGGCAACGCCTCGTACTACTACTCGTTCACGAGGATGCCGGCGAGCGGCGTCGTCCGCATGGGCGGCGGGGCGTTCGACGTGGAAGGGCTCGCGTGGATGGACCGGGAGTGGAGCACGAGCGCGCTCGGGCCCGACCTCGCCGGCTGGGACTGGTTCGCGCTCCAGCTCGACGACGGCCGCGACCTGATGTTCTACCGGTTGCGCCGGCGCGACGGCTCGGCCTCGCCGTTCAGCGCCGGCGTCCTGGTCGACTCCGCCGGCGTCGCGCGGCGCCTGGGAGCGGCCGACGCCGCGATCGAGACCGTGGGGCACTGGACGAGCCCGCGGAGCGGCGTCCGCTATCCCGCGCGCTGGCGGCTCACGCTGCCGTCGGCCGGCGTGGCGCTCGAGGTCGAGCCGCGTCTGGCCGGCCAGGAGCTGATCGTCGGCACGCGCTACTGGGAAGGCGCGGTCGGCGTCCGCGGGTCCGCCGGCGGGCGCGCGGTCTCCGGGCAGGGCTACGTGGAGCTGGTCGGCTACGGCGAGTGAGCGACCGTCCTCGAGGCGGACGTCGCGCTCCGCCGGCCCGAGGACGCCAGCGGCCGCCGGTCGGGCCTCAGCGCGTCGGCCATGGCCGCGGCCTCCCGCCACAGCGCCTCCCGGAGCGACCGAGGCTCGACGATTTCCGCCTGGACGCCGTGGCCGAGGAGCCAGCGCCGCACCTCCACCGTGTCGCCGACCTGGATCGTCATCTCGAGCCGGCCGTCGGGGAGGTCGCGGAACCTCTGGCTCGGATGCCAGAGGCGCTCCCTGATGTAGCGCGCGACCGCGCGCGCGAAGCGCACCTTCACGGTGACCAGCTCGCCCCGCAGGATGCCCCACCCCTCGTCGAGGTACTTCCTCGCGTCGAAGTCGCGGGGAGCGGTGAAGCCGCGGCTGCGGACGGCCGAGTCCCGGATGCGCTCCACGGCGAAGATGCGGACGGCCCGGCGCACGTGGCACCACGCCACCAGGTAGAGGCCGCCGTCGACCCACGCGAGGTGGTACGGGTCGATCTCGCGCTCGGTCACCTCGTCGCGGTGGAACGAGTAGTAGCGCACCCACAGCGTGCGGCGCTCGGCGAGCGCCCGGTGGATCCTCGGCATGTGCTCCGCCGCGGGCGCCTGGAGCTTGGCGCCCAGCGCGCGGGCGCCGACGACGTCGCGCATGCGGTCGATCAGCGCGAGGGCGTCGCGGCTGAGGACCCGCGTGAGCCGGTCGAACGCGCTGTCGATCGGCGCGCCGAGGGCGCTCGCGCCCAGCGGCGCGAGCAGGTCGCGGCTCATCAGCAGGGCCGCGAGCTCCGCCAGCGTCAGCTTGACGGGCAGCGACGTCCTGAACCGCTCGGTGACCTTCCAGAGGCCGCGGCGGCCGTCGCCGTCCTTCTGGTCGTAGATCGGGAAGCCCGCCTCCTGGAGGACGCGGAGGTCCCGCCAGATCGTCCGGACCGCGCACCCCAGCGTCTCCGCGGCGCCGGCGACGGTGACGCCGCTCGCCCGGTCGATGAGCTGCAGCAGCATCCACTGGCGGGTGAGCTGGTCGCCGCGCGGCATCGCGTCCGAAGATTGTCCCGGCTCGCTCGCCGCTGTCAACCGGCGGACGGCGCGGGGAACGCCATCAGGTGGACGAGCCGCTCCTCGTGGACCAGCGCGGCGCCGGCCACGTCGCCGCCGAGACGGTGCTCGACCCCGAGGGCCACCGCCGGGACCGGGTCGAGCGGCGCGGCGGCGACACGCTCGATCACGTCGTCGGGCGGCGGCTCGAGCGCCCGCGAGGCCGGCACGCCGACGGCGTCGGCGGCGTAGCCGGCGAGCAGCCGGGGCCACACGCGGGCGAAGACGCCCGGGGCCGCGAGGAGGTCGAGCCCCACCCAGCGCCCCGCCACGTAGACGAGCGCGCCGGCCTGCCGGGGGCGGGCGGCGAGCGCGCGCCGCGCCGACTCGAGCACGCTCGCGAACCGCTCGTACATCGCGTGCATCGCGAGCGTGGGGCTCTCGATCCCGTGCTGCGCGACGCGGCTCGCGATGCCGGCCCAGATCTCGCGCTGCGAGCCGCCGTGGCCCCGCCCCCGACGGAGGGAGCGCGCGACGGCCGCGGCCTTGGCGCGCCTCAGCGAGGCGAACAGCGACGTCCCGCCCGGACTGAACGCGGCCGAGCGCCAGGCCCACCGGCCCTGCTCGACGCAGCTCACCGGGATCGTCACCGTCCGGCCGGCCCCGACCAGGACGGTGGCGTCGAGCGCGCGGTTCTGCAGCGCCCCGACCAGCTCCTCGCCGTCGAGGAGCAGGAGCGCCCGCGGGGCGCGGTTCTCGACCTTCAGCGCGGGCACGTCACCGCGCTCGTCGACCTCGGTGATCGTGACCTCGTCGCCGGCCTCGGCGAGCGTCAGCCAGTCCGGCTCGGCGACGTCGCCGACGAGCAGCGGGACCACGGTGAGAGGGCCGTGGGCGATCGGGGCGCCGGCACGCACGCCGGCGAGCATCCGGGCGAGCATGGATCCTCCTCTGCCGGGCGCCCTCAGCGGGCGCGCGACCTGCGACCGGAGCGGGCGTTCCTGACGATGACGAGCGCGATCACGTTGCACCGGCTGCACGTCACCCATGCGAAGCGCGAGGTCGCGCGCGTGCGGTGATCGACGGCGCGCCGGGGCTCCTGGTGACCGCAGGGGAACCTCAGGGACGCGGAGCGGGCTGTCCTGGTCATGTCGCGGAATCTAGACGGCGAGTGTGACAGGGACGGTCGCGGTCGAGACGACGCCCGGTGGAGCGGTTGCCGGGCCCCGCCGCCGCGGATATCCTCCGGCCAGAGACGTCCACGGAGGGATGCCCGATGAAGCGACGGTTGGCTGTCGTGACGATCTGCGGCGTGATGGGGCTCGCCGCCCAGGCGTGCGCGACGAAGGGGTTCGTGAGGGAGCAGGTGGGCTCGGCGGAGGCCAAGCTGGGCCAGCGGGTGGAGACGCAGGAGACGCGGCTCAAGGAGACGGCGGACCGGACCCAGGCGAACGCCCAGGCCCTGGAGACGACGGCCCAGCGCCTGAGCGCCCTCGACGCGCGGGTCGGCGAGGTCGGCGCGCAGGCCGGCGAGGCGCGGAAGGGCGTCGACGCGGTGGCCGAGGGCCTGCGGGAGACCGACGCCCGCTGGTCGCAGCGCTTCGCCAACCGCAACGCCTTCTCGACGCTGGACACGCGGTCGATCTACTTCGACTTCGGCCAGGCGTCGGTTCGCGACGAGGGCATCACCGAGCTGGACGAGGTGGCGCGGGCCCTCAAGGCGAACCCGAACGCGGTCGTCGAGCTTCACGGCTGGGCCGACCCGCGCGGCAGCGAGCGCTACAACTACCGCCTCAGCCGCGAGCGCGTGGATGCCGTCACCCGCTACCTGGTGGAGCGGCACGGCATCGAGCTGCGCCGGATCTACGCGGTCGGGATGGGCAAGGTGAAGCTGGCGGCGCGGCAGGCTGGCCGCGACGCCTTCGCGAAGAGCCGGCGGGTCGAGATCCGCCTCCTCGCCCCGCAGAGCTGATCCCCAACTAGGGGGGTCAGGGGGGCCGCCTCGGCCCCCCCGACAATCAATCGGGGTCAGGGGGGCCGCCTCGCCCCCCCAACAATCAATCGGGGTCAGGGCCGCCTCGGCCGCCAGCGATCAACCGGGGGCCAAGGGGCGCCCCGGCCCGGACGATCAATCGGGGGTCAGGCGGCCGCCTCGGCCGGGGAGAGGTGCGGGCGTCACGGACGGATGTTCTGGTTCATGCGGAAGAAGTTCGTCGGGTCGTACTTCCGCTTGACCGCCACCAGCCGGTCGTGGTTCTCGCCGTAGGCGGCGCGGACGCGGTCGGCGCCCTCGTCGGCGTCGAGGAAGTTCACGTAGGCCGCGCGCGAGACGTGGGGCTGGACCGCCGCGAAGAGCCCGCGCGTCCACGCGACGTTCCTCTCGCTGTCGGCCGGGGCCGCCCAGCTCGAGATGATCACGACGTCCCACGTCGCGCGCCGGTGGCTGTAGGCGGTCGCGCCCACGGGCTTGCTCGCATAGGCGCCGTGGTAGTGCTCGAGCATGACCGCGGAGTGGGGTGACGGCACGCGGGCGAAGTGCTCGACGAGCGCGTCGAGCAGCCCGTCGGTCAGCTCGGGCGCGAGGCTCGACTTCCAGTAGTTGTAGCGTCCGGGCGGGAAGGCGGCGTCGAACATCCGCTGGACGGCGACGTACGGCATCGGCCCGACGTGGTCGGCCGCGGGCGGGCCGAACTTCCTGAGGCGCTCGACGAGCTTCTCGCCCTGCTCGGGCGGCCCCGCGTAGCACGGCACCACGCCGACCAGCGGCGCGCCGTCCGGACCGGTGAGCAGGCCCGCGTACGTGGTCAGCTCGTCCGGCTCGGCCGCGCTGAAGTCGCGATAGAAGCGCAGCACCTCCCGCGCGCGGGCGAGCGGGTGGAAGACGGGCCCGCTCAGGATCGTCGGGCCGAGCGGGTGCAGCCGGTACTCGAAGGACGTCACGACGCCGAAGTTGCCGCCGCCGCCCCGGAGCGCCCAGAAGAGGTCCTCGTTCTCCTGCTCGCTGGCGCGGAGGAACCGGCCGTCGGCCGTCACGACGTCCGCGCCGATCAGGCTGTCGCACGCCAGCCCGAAGCGGCCGTTGAGCCAGCCGAGACCGCCGCCGAGCGTGAGGCCCGCGATGCCGGTCGTCGAGATGACGCCGCCCGTCGTCGCCAGCGCGAACGCCTGGGTCTCGGCGTCCATCTCGCCCCACGTGACGCCCGCCTGGGCGCGCACGGTGCGGGCGAGGGGATCGACGCGGATGCCCTTCATGGGCGAGACGTCGATCACGAGGCCGTCGTCGCAGAGCGCGTTGCCGGCGACGTTGTGGCCGCCGGCGCGGATCGACGTGAGCACGTCGCGGCCGCGGGCGAACCGCACCGCGGCGAGGACGTCGGCGACGCCCGCGCAGCGCGCGATGGCCGCGGGACGGCGGTCGATCATCGCGTTGTCGATCTTCCTCGCCTCGTCGTAGCCCGGGTCTCCGGGCTGGAGCACGGTCCCGCGCAGGGCCTGGCGCAGGTCGCGGATCGCAGCGTCGTCGAGCCGACCGGTCGTCGTCATCGCAGCCTCCTTCTCGTCGTGAGCGGAGGTCAGATGATACCGAGGTCGGCGAGGAACCGCAGCATCGAGCGCCGGCACGCCTCGGGCTCCTGGATCTGCAGGAGGTGCCCGGCGCCGCGGATCGCCTCGTACTCGTAGCCGAGGTCCTCGGCGAGCGCGCGGTTGGCGAACGCCGGGCCGGGCGCGCCGGGGGCGTCGGGGTCGGCGGCGACGAGCTTGACGGGGCCGCCGTACGCCGCCGGCGGCGGCCAGAGGTTGAGCGTCATCGCCTGCAGGTAGATCGAGGCCTCCAGCTCGCGCGGACAGGCGAGCACCCAGTCGCCCGCGGCCTCGTCGCGGCGCAGGACGGCCCGCGCCATGAGGTCGTGGGCGCCGGGCACCCACGTGGCGTGAGCGCGCGTGGCCGCGTACTGCCGCGCCAGCTCGGACGGGTCGGCGAACCGGTCGGGCCGCTGGCGCGCCCACGCCGCGAGCCGGCGCTCGAACTCGTCCATCACGGCGTGGACGCGGTGGCCGGGCGGCGGCACGTTCGGCGGATCGAAGAGGACGAGCGCCGACCAGGGGAAGCCCAGCTCGACCGCGTGCTTCATGGCGGCGCGGGCCGCCATCGAGTGGAAGACGCCGACGGTCGGCCTCGGGCCCAGGCGCGCGGCCAGCGCGCGCACGACGCGCTCGAGGTCGAGCGCCATCTGCGCGTAGGTGTGGCCGTCGGCGCCGGAGGCGGCGAGCGGGTTGCGGCCGTGGTTGCGCATGTCGAACACGACCACGTCGAAGCGCTCGCAGAGCGGCGCCCAGAACGGGGCGTAGCCGTCGATGGCGAAGCCGTTGCCGTTCGACAGCACGAGGCGGGGCCCGTCGCCCCGGCCGTGACGGCGGACCCGGACGACGGCGCCGTCGCCCATCACGAGGTCGAGCGTCTCGAGGGGCGCCGGGACGCCGGGCGGGGTCAGAAGCGGATCCGGATGTCGGGGCGATCGGCGACGTGGATCGCGTCGACGAAGCGGATCCGGTGCGGATGCGTCTGCATCACGATCGAGTGCGTGCGGGTGCCGTCGCCGAAGAACCGGACGCCCTTCAGCAGCGTGCCGTCGGTGACGCCGGTGGCCGCGAACACGATGGAGTCGCCGGGCGCGAGGTCCTTCGCCGTGTAGACGCGCGCGAAGTCGGTGATGCCCATGCTCCGGCATCGCGCCTCGTCCTCGGGCGTCCGGATCACCAGCCGGGCGAAGATCTCGCCGTTGAGGCAGCGCATGGCGGCGGCGGTGAGCACGCCCTCCGGGGCGCCGCCGATGCCCATGACCGCGTGGACGCCGGCGCCCACGACCGCCGCCGAGATGCCGGCCGAGAGGTCGCCGTCGCTGATGAGCCGGATGCGGGCCCCGGCCTCGCGCACGGCGGCGATCAGCCGCTCGTGGCGGGGGCGGTCGAGGATGATGACGACCAGCTCGCGCACGTCGCGACCCAGCGCGCGCGCGATCGCGGCGAGGTTCTGGGCCACCGGCGCGTCCAGCGAGACCGCGTGCTTGGAGCTCGGGCCCACGATGAGCTTCTCCATGTAGAGGTCGGGCGCGTGGAGCAGGCCGCCGCGCTCGGAGGCCGCGAGCACCGCCAGCGCGTTCGGCAGCCCCAGCGCGCAGAGGTTCGTGCCCTCGAGCGGATCGACCGCGATGTCGACCTGCGGCGCGCCCGGCACGGCGCGGCCCACGCGCTCGCCGATGTAGAGCATGGGGGCCTCGTCGCGCTCGCCCTCGCCGATGACGATCGTGCCGTCGATCGAGACCGTGTCCAGCGTGCGGCGCATGGACTCCACGGCGACCTGGTCGGAGCGGTGGCGGTCGCCCTGTCCCATGGTCCGGGCGCAGGCGATCGCCGCGTTCTCGGCCACGCGCAGCAGCTCGAAGGCGAGGTCCATCGAGGGGCGCGCGCCGCCGATCAGCCGCCGGCCGGCCGCGGCTTCGAGCGGCGCCGCCGCGGCGCCCGGGTCGACGACGGAGGGAGCTTGCGCCACGGGCCGGCGGGCGCCTGTCGCTGGAGCTGGAGCGTCACGCCGCCGACGGTCTCGCCGCCGACGACCTGCCCGACGTCGACGCGTCTCCACGGGCGGAGCCAGCCGCCGAGCCGCGCGGACACCCGGACGCCGGGCCCGGGCTCCGCGGTCTGCAGCGTGCCGAGGATGCGGCCCTCGACGGCGCCGGTCTCCCGGTCGGCGCGACCCTCGAAGCGGCCGAGCAGCGCGCCGACGCCGTCCACGGCGACGGCGAGCCGCCCGGACAGCGTCGCGTCGCGCCACGCGGCGCCGGTCAGGGCGCCGCGACACCGCCCCGACACCTGTCCCGACAGCTCGCCCCGCACCTCGCCGTCGATCGGCGCGTCGAGGTACGGGCCGGGCTCGGCCGGGATGCGGACGACGAGCGCGACCCGTGCCTCCTCGCGCGCGCGCAGGATCTTGGCGCCGGGCGGCTCGATGGCGACGCCCCAGGCCTTCGGCACCGCGGCAGTCACGTCGAAGGCGATGGGGATCTCCTCCTCGCCGGCGTTGGCCGCCAGGAAATGCAGGCGGATCTGCGAGCGCGGCGCGGCGACGACGTAGGCGATGTTCGATTGCACGACGTTGTTGTGCGGGTTCACGTCGTCGTCGGCGGCGACGGTCGCCCGCAGGCAGAAGTGGTCGACGACCTCGCCCGCCGCGAGCGGCGGGATCCACCAGCGGACGGCCGCCGCCGCGGGCGGGCTGTCCTGCAGGCTCTCGTCGAAGGTCGACTGGCCGGCGCCGAGCGTCCCGATGGCGAGCGACTGCTGGTTGCCCGCGCTGTCGGTGACCGGCGTCCACGCGACCGGGTTGCTGCCGACCTTCGCGTACTCGAACGTCACGCGGACGTTCGTGGCCGGCCGGTCGCCCACGTTGCGGACCCGGCAGTAGACGGCGTTCTCGAAGCCGCTCGGCTGCCCGCTCGCGTCGGCGACGTCGACGATCGCGTTCCACTCCGACGCGCCGCCGTTGTTGACGAAGAGGTCGAGCGAGCTCCAGTCGGGCGACGTCGCGTGGATGCCGCCGAGGTACGGGCGCGAGGCGCGCCAGTCGGCGCCCCAGCGGAGGAACGTGACGTCGGCGCCGTAGAACGCGCTCCCCGACGCCGGCGACGGGTGGAGCCCCACCGCGTACAGCGCCAGCGCGGTGCCGCAGCGCTCGGGGGAGCCCGGGCCGTAGAGCTCGTCCGCGGCGTCGAGACAGGCGTCGCCGAACGCCGTGAAGAGCTGCTCGTCGATCGCCGGCAGCCCGGTCAGCGTGCCGTGCGTGCTCAGGTACCAGGCGAGCGCCCGGTACCAGATCCGCGCCGCCCTGGGAACGAGCTTCCCGCCGACGGTCTCCCGCCCGAGCGAGGCGACCGGGACCAGGACGGGGCTGCGCGAGGCGCGCTGGTGGGCGCCGCCCGCGGCGAGCAGGAACGCGCAGTGGCCGAGGATCGCCCCCCTGGAGTAGGCGATGCTGGTCCGCAGCGCGGCCGCCGCCGCCGAGGTGTCGCCGGCCGCGGGCTCCGCCGTCGCGTCGCGGTCGGCGAAGTGGTCCTTCATGGCCTGCCCGGGGGCGCTCGCCGGCCGGAGGCCACAGGGGGGCGGTCCCGGAAGGTTCATCCAGGAGTCCGGGTCCCGGGGGAACGCGAGGTTGCGCAGGACCAGGCCGGCCGCGGAGATCTCGGGGCCCGGCGACCACGTTCCCGAGAAGAACCCGCCGAACGCGTCGGAGAGGCCTTCGTGGAGCGCGGCGGCCCATCCGGCGTAGCCGATCCCCGGCTTGCCCGTCGTGGGGTCCTCGAACGAGAACGTCGTGATCACGTGCTGGTACTCGTGGCCGACCACCTGCCTGGAGCCGGCCATGAAGTCGACACCGCGGTCGCCCGCCGCGACGCACGTCGCGCCCGGGTCCCCGTCGTAGAGGACGATGAACGGGATCCAGCGGTCGCCCACGGGCTTCATGGTGAACAGCGCGTCGGCCCCGCCCCCCGGAGGGTGGGTCACGACCCGGACCGGGAGGTTCGTCTCGACCGGGGGGTCGGCGTAGTTGCCGTCGTCCCAGCCGTCGCGCCCGCCGCCCGCCAGCGCGCTGTACCAGTCGTAGGCCTCGCCACAGACGAAGTGCGCGTCGACCTCGGGCTGCTGCGACGCCGTGCGACTCACCGTCGCCACCGTGTCGGCCCAGTCGCTGCCGGCGGCGCTCTGCGAGACCGGCAAGGTGCCGGCGGCGATGCCGGTGGCCATCTGCGCCGTCGTCGTCCACTGGGGGTCGGCGCCCGCGTCGTAGGTGAGGATGGGGCGCGCGCGCGTGCGGTCCTCGAGGCGGTGCGCCGGGCCAGCCCCGACGCGGACGACGTTCAGGGGGCGCACGGTGTAGGGCCCGCCGAGCGGCGTCACCGCCCTGCCGCTGCCCTGGACGGGGGCCTGGTGGGCGGTGAACGTGAGCGAGGCGAGCACCTCGCCGCTGTGGGCGTCGACGAACGTGCGCGCGGCGTCGAGCCCCTCGGCGGGCGCGGGGACGCCGGCGCGCACGTAGGCGTGCGCCACCCACGCGAGCCGGAACGCGCCCTGCCACGGATAGACCACCAGCCGCGGCTCGTCCATCAGGGGGAACGCCGTGGCCCCGCGCTCGCGCATGGTCCGCTCGAGCGCGGCGAACCCCCGCGCCGGCTCGGCGGCCCGGCGCAGCGTCTCGCGCACCGCGTCCGCATCGAGCCGCGGCGAGGCGTCCACGATCTCGACGTCGCGCCAGCATGACGACTGCACGGACCGCAGCGCCCCGTCCCGGACGTGGGCGGCGAACCGTCCGCCGTGGACGTCGAGGCCCTCGCCGTCCCGTCCCGGCACGGCGAGCGTCTGCTGGTACTCCAGGTGGACGAAGCCGAGATCGTCACGGCGCGAGCGCACGGGGCGGAGCGCCCCGGCGACGTCGGGCGGTCCGAACAGCGGGCCGAAGTCTCGAAGGAATGTCATGACCGCCGTGGCCGGGTCGTCGCGGGCCGGGCCCAGCGCGCCCCGCACCGACGACGCCACCCCGCGGCCGTCGTCCCAGCGCACCGCGACCCCGGGGACGGCGTCGCGGAGCCGGACGAGCCGCTCGTCCTGGTCTCCCGTCACGTTTCTCATCGAGTGAGGACACGACCCTAGGCGCGCGTGGGACGGGAGTCAAGGCCGTCACCACCTTGATTCCCCCGGGAGCCGCGACTACGCTACCTGGGTTCCCGCCCGAACGATCCGCAGGGAGGCGCGCGATGCGGTGTGCGAGGTGCGGCATCGACGGCGCGCCCGGAGCGGCCTTCTGCTCGGGTTGCGGCGCTCCGCTGGCTCCGCCCGCGAGCGCGACGCGCGCGGCCGCCGAGGGCCGCGGCGGACTGTCGCGTCGCGGCTTCCTCGAGGAGCGCAAGCAGGTCACCGTGCTCTTCGCCGACGTGAAGGGCTCGATGGAGCTGATCTCCCACCGCGATCCCGAGGAGGCGCGCACGCTCCTCGACCCGGTGCTCCAGGTCATGATGGACTGCGTCCACCGCTACGAGGGCACCGTGAACCAGGTCATGGGCGACGGCGTCATGGCGCTCTTCGGCGCCCCGGTCGCCCACGAGGATCACGCGATCCGCGCCTGCTGCGCGGCGCTCGAGATGCAGCAGCGGGTCGAGCGCCTCAGCGAGGAGCTCGAGCGCGCCCGCGGCACGACCGTCGCGATCCGGATCGGCCTCAACTCCGGCGAGGTGGTGCTGCGCGCCATCGAGAGCGACGTCCACGCCGACTACACCGCGGTCGGCCAGGCGACCCACCTCGCCGCGCGGATGGAGCAGGTGGCCGCGCCGGGCACGATCCTCGTCACCGGCGGCGTGCTCGACCTGGCGGGGGGCGCGATCGACGTCAAGCCGCGCGGCCACGTCGCGGTGAAGGGCCTCGCCCAGTCGGTCGACGCCTACGAGCTGGTGGGCGTGCGGTCGAACCGCGCCGGCTTCGCCGCGCTCGCCACGCGCCTGCTCACGCCGTTCGTCGGCCGCGACGCCGAGCTGGAGGCCCTCGAGCGGGCGCTGCAGGAGGCCCGGCGCGGCCGGGGGCAGGTCGTCGCGCTGGTCGGCGAGCCGGGCGTCGGCAAGTCGCGGCTCGTCCGCGAGCTGGTCCACTCCCCGCGCACGGACGGCTGGCGGGTCCTCTCGGCGGCGGCGCTGTCGTACGGCAAGAGCACCGTGTACCAGCCGGTCGCCGGCCTCCTCAAGGACTGCTTCGCGATCCAGGACCACGACGACACGGCCACGATCCGCGACAAGGTCGGCCACCGCAGCCAGAGCCCGGCGCCGTTCCTCGACCTCCTCCAGGCGCTGCCCGACGACAGCCCGTTCGCGCGGATCGATCCCGCCCGGCGGCGGCGCGAGACGATCGAGGCCGTCACGGGCCTGCTCCAGTCGGAGAGCGCCGTCCAGCCGCTGCTCGTGATCGTCGAGGACCTGCACTGGCTCGACGCGGGAAGCCAGGGCGTCCTCGACGCGCTCGTCGAGCGCCTGCCGGCGGCGCGCCTCGTGCTGCTCGTCACGTACCGGCCCGAGTACCGGCACGGCTGGGGCGCGAAGAGCTACTACACGCAGCTCCCCATCGACGCGCTCTCCTCGTCGCTGGCCGACGAGCTGCTCCACGCCCTTCTCGGCGGCGAGCCGGAGCTCCAGCCGCTCAGGCGCCTGCTCGTCGAGCAGAGCGAGGGCAACCCCTTCTTCCTCGAGGAGAGCGTGAGGACGCTCGTCGAGGAGCGCAGCCTGCTGGGCGCGCGCGGCGCGTACCGGCTGGCCCGGCCGGTCCACCGCGTGCAGGTGCCGGCCACCGTCCAGGCGGTGCTCGCCGCCCGCATCGACCGGCTGCCCCCGGAGGAGAAGGCGCTGCTCCAGTCAGCCGCGGTGATCGGCAAGGACGTCCCCGGCCCGCTGCTCGAGGCCATCGCCGACCAGCCCGCCGAGCGCGTCCGCCAGGGCGTCGCCCGGCTGCGCGCGGGCGAGTTCCTCTACGAGGTCGGCCTCTTCCCCGAGGTGAAGTACACGTTCAAGCACGCGCTGACCCACGAGGTGGCCTACGGGAGCCTGCTCCGCGAGCGGCGCCGCGCGCTGCACGCGCGCATCGTCGCGGCGATCGAGGAGCTGCACGGCGACCGGCTCTCCGACCACGTGGAGCGGCTCGCCTACCACGCCGTGCACGGCGAGCAGTGGGCGACGGCGCTCGGCTACCTGCGCCAGGCGGGCGCGCGGGCCTTCACGCACTCGGCGCACAAGGTGGCCGTGGGATGGTTCGAGCAGGCGCTGGCGGTGCTGGAGCGGATGCCCGAGGAGGCCACCCGCGAGGTGGCGATCGACCTCCGCCTGGACCTCAGGTACGCGCTCACGCCGCTGGGCCAGTTCAAGCGGATCCACGAGGTGCTGCGCGAGGCCGAGCGGCTCGCCGCGGCGCTCGGCGATCGCCGCCGCCTGGGCGTGGTCTCGTCGTTCCTGACGAACTACTTCCAGGTCATGGGCGATCTCCAGGCCGCCGTGGACTACGGGCGTCGGGCGCTCGACATCGCGACCGCCGAGCGCGACGCCGACGTCGAGATCGTCGCCACCGCCTACCTGAGCCTCTCCCACCAGACGCTGGGCGACCTGCCGCGCGCCGTCGAGCACGCGCGCCGCTGCATCGCCCGCGTCGCGAGCGAGCGGGTGCTCGAGCGCCTCGGCATGGCGATCCTGCCGGCGGTCTACGCGAGGACCGCGCTCGTGCGCGCGCTGGCCGAGCTGGGCGACTTCGCCGAGGGGACGTCGGTCGGCCTCGAGGGCATCCGCATCGCCGAGGAGGCGGACCACGCCTACAGCCTGCACTTCGCGTGCCTGGGGCTCGGCGCCCTGCACCTGCGGCAGGGCGACGCGACGCGGGCGGTGTCGCTGCTCGAGCGCGCCCACGACCTGTGCCGCGTGGCCGACGCGCCCGCGATGCTCGCGCACGTCGCGGCGTTCCTCGGCTCGGCGTACTCGCTCGCCGGCCGACTCGGCGACGCCCTCGCGGTGCTGGAGCGCGCCCAGCTCCACGCCTCGGCGATCGGGCTGCCGGGCTCGACGCTGGGCCACGCGCTCAGGCTCATGGCGCTCGGAGAGGCGCACCTGCTCTCGGGCGACGCGACGCGCGCCGCCGAGATCGGCCGCGAGGCCCTCGAGCACTTCCGGCGTCTGCGGGCGCTGGGATATCAGGCGTGGGGGCTCAGGCTCCTGGCCGCCGCGACCGCTCGCACGCCGGCGCGCGCCGAGGCCGAAGGGCTCTTCGAGCGCGCGCTGGCGCTCGCCGACTCGCTCGGCATGCGGCCGCTCCGCGGTCAGTGCCTGCTGGAGCTGGCCGCGGTGCGCCACGAGGCGGGGCGGCGCGACACGGCGCGGGCCGCCGTCGCGGCCGCGCTCGACGTCTTCGGCTCGATGGATGCGCCGGCGTGGCGCGCGCGGGCCGAGCGGCGGGCGGCGGAGATCGGCTGAGAGACCAGTCCCAGGGGGAGGACGCGACATGGCCGGATACTTCGGGACCAAGGCGGAAGCCGAGGCTCAGGACGGCGAGGGGACGGACCGCGAGGAGGAGAAGCGCCCGGACGACAAGAAGGAGGGCGAGGCCAGGCCGGCCGCCGCCGCGCTCACCGCGGAGGGCGAGCTCTGCTTCACGTTCTCCGTGCGGGGCCGGCCGGAGCGCGACGCGCAGGAGGAATACCTCAGGCAGATGGACCGGCTCGGCTACAAGATCGGGCTCCGGCTGCGCGCCGACCAGAGCGTGCTCGCGTTCCTGTTCCGCCGCGACGACGGCGAGGTGCGGATGACCGAGAATCCCGACGTCAGCACCGATCTGGCCGCCGTCTTCGGCACGACGTCGTGGGAGCGGTGGGTCGGGTTCACTCCCGAGTCGCGGGCGCGCCGGCGCCACTCGTTCCCCGAGCCCGGAGTGATCTGCTATCGCTTCGTGCTGCGGCTGGCGCCGCGGCCGCGCCTTCCCATGGTCATCCCCATGGTCATCCGGCACGACAACGGCCGGTCCTTCGGCGAGAGCTTCATCGGCGGCCTCCTCACCATCCGCGCCAGGACGGTCGCGCGCTGAGAATCGTCGGCCCCGCGCTCGCGGTCGGGTATGCTGTGCGTCGAGGAGAGACGATCGACATGAGCGAGTGCAAGCACGGGCTGAAGAGCGGCTGCGCGTACTGCCACGGGGCCACGAGCCGGGCGCCGCGGGCGGCGGGGCCGCGGAAGCGCGCGACGCCGTCCTCGCGACTGGCCGAGAAGATGAACGACCGCATGACGGCGCTCAGGCGGCGCCTGCGCGAGATCCGGGGCGAGTGACGGCGCCGCCCGTCGAGCCGGCGTCGGCGAGCGCGTGGTGACGCCGCTCGAGCGCGGGCTTCGCCCGCGCCATCGATTCCCGGGGGAGGGCTCGGAGGGGGCCATCGAGGCCCGCTCCGGGGGACTCACGCCGGGCCCTCGCTCTCGGACGGTCGCGCCGACACCACCTTCCTGATCGCGTCCTGCATGGCGGCGCGGAGCGGGCCGCCGGTGACGAGCGACGCGGCCCGGCCCGCCGCCGTCCGCGCCCGCCCGCTCAGGAGACGCAGCGCGCTGTCCCACACGGCGACGCTGACCGCCCGGCCGAGGTCCACCGCGACGCCGCCCAGCATCGCCGCGGCCTCGCGCGCCGCCGCCTTCCTGACCGCGCGGGCGTCGGGCAGCGGCATGCCGCTGCTGTAGCGCCTGGCGATGCAGCCCACGCGGAACGTGAGGAGCGAGTTCACGGTGCCCTGCATCAGCGAGTCGGCGAGGATCGTCGCCACCGGCGCCAGCACGACGGTGGCGCCGACGCCCGCCGCCTCGAGCAGCGGCGGCACCAGCGGCTCGACGACCTCGGCGAGCTCCAGGTCCTCCAGCGCCTGGGCGGCGAACACGGTCGCGGCGACGCTGGCGTAGAGGCGGAGCATCTCGCGGCCGCCCGGCCGCTGCCGGTAGACGCGGGCGATCTTCCACACGAGGCGCGCCTGGACGACCAGCACGAAGAGGGCGTCGAGGCGGCCCGACTGCGAGAGCGCCGTGCTGAGGAACACGAGCGAGCCCTCGCGCCTGATCTCCTCGTTCGCGCGCGCCTCGAGCACGGCGAGGGCGCGCTCGACGGCCGCCCGGCCGTCCGTCGCCGGCTCGGCCCCCGCCAGGTGGGGATTGCCGCGCAGCCGCCGCGCGAGCCGGGCGAGGTGGCGCTCGAGGGCGTCGTCGTCGCCGGGCGGCGGCTCCAGGGGGCGCGGCAGCCGGAGGAAGAGCGCGACCGGCACGCCGAGGCACACGGCGTAGACGGTGAGCAGCCCCCACAGCGTCACGGCGCCCAGCGTCGGGTGGACGTCGCGCGCGAGCGCGACGACGGCCGCCGTCTCGCGGACGACGAGCACCGCGAACGCGACCAGGACGAAGGCGGCGAGGAACGTGACGATCTTCTTCATCGCGGATCCTCCGGGCACGCGGGGCGCCCGACCCGGCGGGCGCGCGCCATCGTCTGGCTGGCGAAGATCGCCAGGGTCGGCGTGACGGGCGCCCCCGCGGCGCCGAGCGCCTCGAGGACCCACGTGTTGCTGGTGTGGAAGGCGTGGTAGTCGCCGGTGGCCAGGTAGAACGCGCTCGCCGGCTCCTGGCCGGGCCCGATGACGATCGCCCGGCCGTCGGCGTCGCGGACGTGGCTCGCGTGCAGGAAGCGCGCGAGGTCGGCGAGGCCGGCGGGCGTGACGTCGACGCGAACGACGGCGAGCCCGGCCCGCGCCCGGCAGGGGGGGCCATCGAGTCCGGCGAGGTGGAGCGCGGCCGGCGTCGGCCACAGCACCGCGGCGAGCGCCATCCCCACCGTTGGCCTCGGCGCCGGGTAGAAGGCGCGGTCGCCCCAGCCGACCTCGACGTACTGCGCGTCGCCGAACGCGCGGCTCTCGGGCCACACGCCGGGCGGGACGTCGGCGCGGCGGACCGCGATCCGGGTGTGCCAGCCGTGCTCGACGACGAAGACGGGACGGGCGAGCGCGGGGTCGACGGGCGCCGGCAGCGGGCGCGCCGCGGCGCAGCCCGCGGCCGCCGTCGCGGCCAGCAGTCCCCCGACGAGGACGCGCCTCACCGGACGCGGCGCCACGCCACGACGCGCGGCGGACGCCCCGCGGGCGGCGCTACGCGGCCGGCCGGCCCCGGTGCAGGCGCGCCTGGGCGCGATCGGTGTCGTCGAGATACCGGGCGGGATCGCGGTCGAACGCCTCCTTGCACTGCTGCGAGCAGAAGTAGAACGTCTGCCCGCCGTACTCGGTTTGCGCCTCCGCGGACTCCGGGTTGACTTCCATCTTGCAGACCGGGTCGAGTCCCATGGAGCCCTCCTTCGCGGTGTCTCGCCGGGAGAATGAGGCAATCGACGTGCCATCGCCGCCACCGGACGTCGACTATACTGTGGCGCGATGTTCGAGTCCGCGGGGACCGCGACGCCCGACGAGCGCTGCGCGACGGCGACGACCCCGCCGGCGCGCGCGGAGGCCGCGCCCCGGCCGCCTCGATGGTACGGCCATCCGTACAACCGCGCACGCTTCTACCGGCTGGCCGAGGCGCTCGGCGTGGCGCCGCGCGGCCTGCGCCTGGCGCTCGCGCGCCGCATCGGAGCGCTGGCGCTGCGCTGGCTGCCCGCCGAGCGCGCGGTGGTCCGTCGCACGCTGGCGGCGATCACCGGCGCGTCGGGCTCCCGGCTCGACGACCTCGCGGCCTGCGTGTTCCGCGACTTCGCCATGTGCTTCAGCGACCTGGTCTCGACCAACCGGCTGCCGGCCGCCCGCCTCGCCCGCTATGTGGGCTCGGTCAGCGGCGCCGAGCACCTCGGGGGGCTCGCGGGCGGCGTGGTCTCCGTCACCGCGCACGTGGGCAACTGGGAGCTGGCCGGCCGCCTGCTCGCCACGCGCGTCGCGCGGCGGACGCACGTGGTCGTGACGGCCGAGGAGGCGCCGGAGCTGGAGCGGTGGGTCCGCCGCGACGGGGCCGGCATGCGGTTCGTCCGCCGCGACCGGCCGGGCATCGGCCTCGAGCTGTTCGCGGCGCTCCGCCGCGGCGAGGTGGTCGCGCTCCAGGGCGACCGCGCGATCGGCACGCGCGGCGACGTCGACGTGCCCTTCTTCGGCAGGCCCGCGCCGTTCCCGCTGGGGCCCTTCCTGCTGGCCGCGGCGGCCGGCGTGCCCGTCGTGCCGGCGTTCTGCCTGCTCCGGCCCGACCGCCGCTACGAGGTCCGGCTCGCGCCGCCGATCGCCGTCGGTCGCGGCGACGAGGAGCGCGGGGCGCGCGCGTGGATCGCGCTGCTCGAGGACGTCGTGCGCGCGCACCCGACGCAGTGGTTCAACTTCTTCGACGTCTGGGGCCCCGCGGCCGCGCCGGGCGCGTCGTGAGCGCGCCGGGCGGGCCGTTCGCCGCCATCGAGGCCGGCGAGGCCGCGCGCGCCGCGGCCGCCGTCGCCCGCCTGCTCCCCGCGTCGCTCGTCCCCGTGTTCGACGCGTCGTTCGTGTACTCGGACATGCTGTTCGACGAGTTCGTCTACCGCCAGGCGCTGCAGGTGGCGGCGGAGACCAAGCTCGCTCCCGCGCTGGCGGACTGGCGCTCCGCGGAGGACGTCGTCGAGCGCGCGGGGCTCGACGCCCGGCGCGCCGTCGTGCCCGTGCGGTGGCTGCTGGCGCACCTGGCGTCGCGCGGCGCCCTGCTGCGCGAGGACGACGGCGGGGTCCGGTTCCGGACCGGTCACGTGTTCCGGTGGCTCGATCCCGCCGTCGTGCTCGAGGCCCAGCGCGCCCACGACCCGGCGTGCCTGCCGGCCTACGCGCTGGCCGAGGCCGCCGCGCGCGACTATCCCGCCTTCCTGCGCGGCGAGAAGTCGGGGGACCAGATCCTGCTCGCGCCCCCGCGGCTGCCGCTGTGGATCCGCTACTTCTCCAACGACAATCCGCTCTACGCGGTGAACAACCGCGTGGGCGCGGCGGCGCTGGAGGCCTGGCTGCCCGCCGGCGCGATCTCGATCCTGGAGCTCGGGGGCGGCCTGGCCAGCGGCGCGATCGCGGCGCTCGAGCGCCTGGATGCGGCCGGCCGCCTGGGCGACGTCGCGGCCTACCGCTTCACGGAGCTGGTGCCCGCGTTCCTCTCGCGCGCCGAGCGGCTCCTCCGCGAGCGCTTCGAGCGCGCTCCGTGGCTCACGTGCTCGGCGCTCGACATGAACCGTTCCTTCGCCGAGCAGGGCGTCGCCCCCGGCGCCGCGTCCGTCGTCTACGCGGTGAACACGCTGCACGTCGCCCACGACCTCGACTTCACGCTGGGCGAGGTGCGGCGGGCGCTCGCGCCGGGCGGCCGGCTCGTCGCCGCCGAGTGCGTCCGGCCCTTCGAGGGCCAGACGCTCTACCCCGAGTTCGTCTTCAACCTGATGGAGTCGTTCCGCGCGCCGCGCCTGCATCCCGATCGGCGGCCGAACGGCGGTTTCCTGACGCCGGAGCAGTGGACGCGCGCGCTCGCGGCGTCGGGGTTCGCGGACGTGCGGCTGCTGCCCGACGTCGGCGCCATCCGCGACCTGGTGCCCGCCTTCTTCGCCGCCGCCATCGGCGCGCGGCGCGCCGACTGACGCCGCGATGGCCACCCCGACGACCCCGCATCCCGTCCTCACGCGCTACTACCGCCGCCACGACGAGCGCGAGCCGTTCGTCACGGCGCTCTTCGACGGCGCCGCCCGCTCCTACGACCGGGTCTGCGCCGTGATGTCGCTCGGCTCGGGACGGTGGTACCGGCGCTTCGCGCTCCGCCGCGCGGGGCTCCGCCCCGGCATGCGGGTGCTCGACGTCGCCACCGGCACCGGCCTCGTCGCGCGCGCGGCGGCCGGGATCCTGGGGGACGGCCGCGCGGTGGTCGGCGTCGACCCGAGCGCCGGGATGCTGCTCGAGGCGCGACGGGCGCTGCCCGGGCCGCTCGTGCGCGGACGCGCCGAGGGGCTGCCGTTCCGCGACGGCGCCTTCGACATGGTGACGATGGGCTACGCCGTGCGTCACGTCGCCGGACTGGAGCCGGCGTTCGCCGAGTTCCGGCGCGTGCTGAGGCCCGGCGGCCGTCTGCTGATCCTGGAGATCTCCCGCGCGCCGTCGGCGGCGCGGCGGTGGGCGGTGCGGGTCTACTTCACGCGGATCCTGCCCGTGCTCGTGTCGGCGACGACCCGCAACGCGCACGCGCGCGTGCTCACGCGGTACTACTGGGACACGATCGCTTCCTGCGTCGCCCCCGAGGTGATCCTCGCCGCGCTCTCTCACAGCGGCTTCACGGGCGTCGAGCGGCGGGTGTTCGGCGGGATGGTGAGCGAGTACCTGGCGGTGAAGCCGGGGGCGTGAGCCGGACGGCAGGCCGGCGCGGCGGTGACGGCGCGCCACGGCTGGCCGTCGCGGTCTGACGGCGCCGCCTGACGGCGGAATGGCCGCCGTTCGAGCGCGGGCTTCGCCCGCGCCATCGAGTTGCGGGGGAGGTCTCGGAGGGGGCCGTCGAGGCCCCCTCCGACGATCACAGCGGCTTCACGGGCGTCGAGCGGCGGGTGTTCGGCGGGATGGTGAGCGAGTACCTGGCGGTGAAGCCGGGGGCGTGAGCCGGACGGCAGGCCGGCGCGGCGGTGACGGCGCGCCACGGCTGGCCGTCGCGGTCTGACGGCGCCGCCTGACGGCGGAATGGCCGCCGTTCGAGCGCGGGCTTCGCCCGCGCCATCGAGTCCCCACGCCCCCTCCGGCGAGGATCAGCCGATCGCCATGTCCTCGGGGCGCACGCCGCGGAGGCCGTGGCGCGCGAGGAAGCGCAGCAGCCCGCGGCTGTAGCGCGACGTCGTCCGCATGCCGCTCGCCTGGAGCGCGACGTGCCGCTCGATGTGCCGCTGGAGGGCGTCCTTGAACAGACCCTTGCCGGTGGCGACCCAGTCCTGGCCTGCCTGCATCAGCGCCATCATCCGGCCGTCGTAGAACTGGCCCACCAGCTCCTGCCACGCCGCGAGCGCCGCGCGGTGGGCGACGGCGTAGGGGGCGAGGAGCGAGGCGATCCTCGCGGGCGCTCGCTCCGACGGCCGGTCGACCGCGGGCGCGAGCGCATCGGCGATCGTCTCGGCCGAGTGGAGCGCGAGGAACACGCCGGGCGACAGCATCGGATCGACGAAGCCGAAGGCGTCGCCGGCCGCGACCCAGCCCGGGCCCACGCCCCGCCGCGAGATCAGCTGGTAGTTCGTGTACGTGACGACGGGCGTCACGCGCTTGCCGCCCTTCACGATGGCGCCGAGCCACGGGTCGGTCTCGATCGCCCGCGCGAGCCGCTCCTCGGGCGTGCGGCCGAGCGTGGCGGCGGCCTCCTGGCCGACCACGATGCCGACCGAGAGGCGGCCCTGGAGCGGGATGCACCAGCTCCATCCACCGCCGGCGCGCCGGCGGATCAGGACCTGGCCCGGCGGTTCCTCCCAGTGGAAGTCCTCGAAGTGGCCGAAGTGCGCCACGTCCCGCCGCGGGCCGACGTCGGCGCCGATGCCGAGCACGCGCGCCGAGAGCCGGGCGCGGCCGGTGGCGTCGACGATCAGGTCGGGCTGGCGGCCGCCGAGCGACGGCGCCGCGTCGAGGCTCTCGCGCGCCAGCGCGAGCTCGGCGCCGCCGGCGCCGCGGGGCGCCTCCAGGCGCGCCCTCACGCCCACGCGCGTCACGCCGGCCGCGGCGGCGCGGGCCGCGATCACCTCGTCGAACTGCGGCCGCGGGACGTTGTAGGCGTACGGGAACACGTCGGGCGAGAAGCGAGCGAACGTGAAGCCGAAGCGGTCGGTCTCCGACCAGATGAAGGTGACGCCGGGCTTCGCCAGGCTGCAGCCCGCCGTCGCCTCCTCGACGCCGAGCCGCCGGAGGATCGGCACCACGGCGGGCACGAGGGACTCGCCGACGACCAGCTCGGGCCGGCGGCCGTCGTCGAACAGCGTGACGTCGGCTCCGCGCGCCGCCAGCAGCGCGGCGAGGGCCGAGCCGGAGGGCCCGGCGCCGACGACGGCGACGCGGAACCCGTCCGTCATCGCCTGAGGATCTTCCCGCCCGGCGTCCGCGGGATTGCCGGGACGACATCGAACGCCACGGGCACCTTGTAGGGCGAGAGCGCGCGGGCGCAGTGGGCGGCGAGCGCGTCGAGGTCGCACCCCGCGCCGTCCACGACGATCTCGGCGCGCGGCACCTGGCCGACCCGGGGGTGCGGGTGCCCGGTGATGCGGGATTCCCGCACGCCCGGGAACCGGTTGATGCACTCTTCCACCTCCTCGGGGAAGAACTTCACGCCGGCGACGACGATCACGGACTTCTTGCGGCCCTCGAGGTGGAGCGCGCCGCCGGCGTCGAGCCGGCCGACGTCGCCCGTGAGGAGCCAGCCGTCGCGGAGCACCTCGCCCAGCGGCTGCCACGGCGCGTAGTACGCGGAGAAGAGTCCGGAGCCTCGCACGCCGATCTCTCCCGAGGCGCCGGCGGGCAGGCGCTCGCCGGCGTCGGAGAAGACGGCGACCTCGTAGCCCGGCACCGGCCGCCCGACCGACGTGGCCGGCAGGTCGTCGGTGCGGGCGTTGATGCACGGCAGGCCGGCCTCGATGATCCCGTACGCCTGGGCCACGGGGACGCCGTAGGCGGCCTCGAAGCGGTCCATCACCGCGGCCGTGATCGGCGCGCTCGTCGACAGCGCGAGCCTCACGCTCTTGAGCGGCCCCGTCGACGCCAGCATGCCGAGGCGCTCGAAGTGGAACGGCGAGGCGTAGAGCACCGTGGCCTCGAGCCGCCGGGCGGCGCCCACGACGGCGCCGGGCAGCGTGTCGCCGCACATCACGACGTGGGCGCCCGCCCTCACGTACGCCACGATGGTGACGGCGAAGTGGTAGGCGAGGGGCAGCACCCAGAGCACGCGGTCGTCGGGCCCGAGGCCGAGGACGGCGTCCGCGGCGGCGACCCGGGCGGCCGTCGCCTCGTGGGAGATCACCACGCCCTTCGAGCGCGCCGTCGTTCCCGACGTGAAGCGGACGAACGCCGGGTCGAGCGCCGCGAAGCCGGCGGGGGGCGCCGCGTCGCGGGCGATCCACCGGAACGTGAAGCCCTCGCACGCGCCGCGCGTGATGGGCGCGCCGTCCGCGGCGGCTCCCGCCGGGTCGAGGCCCGGCGACGCGAGACAGCCGTTGACGTCGACCTCGTCGAAGATCTGGCGCACCTCGTCGCCCGTGACGCCGAGCGGGATCGGGACGAGGCAGGCGCCGGCGGCGAGGAGGCCGAACGCGGCCGGCAGGTACCCGACCCCGTTGGGGCAGGCCAGCGCGACGCGCTGGCCGCGCTCGACGCCCTGCGCCCGCAGGAAGGCGGCCACGCGCTCGGTCTCGCCGGCGAGGGCGCCGAACGTCAGCGAGCGGCCCGACCGGACGTCGGTCACCGCGGGGCTCGACGGCCGTCGCGCCGCGGTGGCGTGGAGGAGATCGGCGAGGTTCATCGCGCCGCCGCGAGGCCCGCGGCCTCGCCCGTGGCCAGACACGTCCCGATGACCCGCGCCGACCCGAGGGCCTCGTGGGTCGCGCTCATGCACCGTCCGGCGACGTAGAGGTTGTCGAGGTCGCGGGCGTGGAGCGCGCGGAGCGGGATCTCGTAGCACGCGCCATCCTCCAGGTACTCGTAGGAGGGGCCGGTGCGGCCCTCCTCCCACAGCTCGATGGGCCACGCCGCCCGGGCGACGCCGTCCTCGAAGCGGCGGCCCGACAGCACGTCCTCCCGCGTGAGCCGGTAGCGGCCGACGACGCGCCGGCTCTCCCTGACGCCGATCTGCGGCGCCGCGTGGGAGACGAACGAGCGCGCGAAGCCCGGCAGCGTCGCGAGGAACTGCGCCACGGCGAGCGCGCGTCGGCGGCCCTCCCGCTCCGCCGCCGTCATGAGCCCGCCGGCGCCGGCGACGACGCCGTCGAGGGCGAGCTTGCACACGACCTCGCCGGGCTGGGGCGACGGCGCCAGCGCCAGGTGCGACGCCCCGCGCGGCAGGCGCCCGTCGCGCTCGGCGGCGGCGAGCGCGCGCAGCACGGCCACCCGCGCGCCGGGAGCGACGGCCGCGGGATCCACCTGCTGGAGGACGAAGACGAGCGACGGCAGCTGGCGCTCGGATGCCGGCGGCGTCTCCGTGGCCGCGCCCGCGCGGTGGGCGAGCACCGCGTCGCCGGTGGCGTCGACGAACGCGCGGGCGGTGAGCTCCACCTCGCCCTCCCACGTCGACACGCGCGCCGACTCCAGGCGGCGGCCGCTCGTCGTGGCGGCGGCGAGGGTCGCGTGGAGGTGGACGTCGAGCCCGGACGCCGCCCCGGTGAGCTGATCGGCGAGGCAGGCGAACGCGAACGGCGTGTACGGGAGGACGAACGCGCGGCCGCGGCGGACGGGCTTCTCGCAGCCCGGCATCGCGGACAGGCGCCGCGCGAACGTCTCGCAGAACCCCTCGTTCAGGGGCTCGGGGCCTCCGTCCGCCGTGGTGTGGTAGAGGCCGCAGACGGTGCTCACCATGCCGGCCGTCGCCATGCCGCCGAGGAAGCCGTAGCGCTCGACGAGCGCCGTGCGCGCGCCCGCGCGGGCGGCCGCCAGCGCGGCGGCGAGGCCGGCGGCGCCGCCACCGACGACGGCGACGTCGTAGCTCAGGACGCCGCGGTCCACCCCAGGCCCCCGGCGACCATCGCCATCACCCGCTGCGCCTCGTCATCATTCACCGCCCCCTCCACCCACGAGACGACGACGTTGCTCCGGCCGCCGCACCGGTTGAAGAATACCCCGATGCCCGGCCGGGGAAGAACTGCCGGGACGTGGTAGGCGTTCAGGACCCGCCGGCCGAGCAGCCGGTCGAGGTCCGGCGGGAAGTCCGAGATGTCGGCGCAGTTGAACGAGAAGGTCTCGCCGCCCGCCGCCCAGGGCACCGCGGTCATCATGAGCCGCACCGGCCGGTAGCGCAGGAAGTCCATCGCGACCGCGTTGGCGTCCACGAGACCGTCGCGGACGGCGTCGGCCATGCGCTGCCTGAGCGCTCTCGCCAGCGCCGGCACGTCGTCGGTCTCGGCCGGGCTGAACCGCGCGAAGTGGAACGCCAGCATGTTGCCGATCGTCGGACCCGGCTCGCCCCTGGGCCGGAGGTCGACGGAGATCGGCAGCAGGAAGGGCTCGCCGGGGAGCGACCGCCGCCGCCAGAGATCGGCCATCGCCCGGCCGACGACGGCCAGGCGCCAGGAGATCTCGCGCGTCGCCCGCGCATCGCCGCCCGGCGTCGCCGGGACGTCGAACCCCTGCTGGAGGAAGCGCGCCGCCCCGAACGCGGCGACGCCGGTTCCCGGGGAGACGACCGTGGCGCCGGCGAGCCGTCTCATGTGCGCGAGGCTCCGTCGCGCGAGACGCCCGCGCTCGCGAAGGGGACGGCCGTCGCGCGGCGCGACGAACGCCTCGGGAGGCTCCCGCCACGGCGAGTCCGGCGTCGCGGCGTCGATGCGCGCGAGATGGGCGAGGAGGTTCTGGCCGCCGCGCGGATCCATCAGCGGATGGAACCAGGTGACGACGAGCACGCGGCCGGCGACGACGAGGCGCAGCGGCGCCTCGCGGCGGCCGTCGATCGCGTCGTTCAGCTCGGCCTCGAGCACGCGGTGGACGGCGTCGCCGTCCGCCGGGCGCCGCTCGAGCACCGGCGGCGGCGCGAGCCGCGACCGCGGCGGCGCCGCCCAGTGCAGCGGGCCCCACGGCAGCCGGCGGCGCAGCCGGGCGGCCGGCCACGGGCACACGTCGAGCAGCCGGTCGAGCGCGCGGCGGAACCGGCCCGCGTCGACCGGGCCGTCGCACTCCACCACCATCATGGTGTTGCTGCTGGCGCCGGCCCGCGCCCAGCGGGCGTGCATCGCCAGCAGGACCAGGTCGGCGCCGCGGAGCGGCAGGCGTCGGACGCGCCCCAACCGCTACGAGGGCGTCCGGCGGCGGCAGAGATAGGCGGCGAGCGCGCGCGGCGAGGCGACGTTCTCCTCGACGAGGTCCTCGTCCGGCATCCACAGCCCGAACTCGGCCTCGACGAAGAGCAGGACCTTCAGGAGCCCCATGGAGTCGACGCCCGCCGCCTCGAACGCCTCGTCGGGCCGCATGGGCCGCCCCGGGGCCATGATGCTGGCGTTGACGAACTCGGTGAGCGCGCGCGCGACCTCGTCGACGCCGATCGCGGAAGGTGACGTCGTCATCCCGGCGGTACACACTACCGTCCCCCCTGCCGCCGGTCAACACGGCACGGCGCGGGGATCGAGTAGAATCGGGTCGCTCGTGAGGATCGCCGTCTCGCTCGCGCTCGCGCTGCTCCTGCTCGGGGCCTGCACCTCGGCGCCGCCGCTCGACGTGGCCCTCCGCGTCGAGCCGCCGCGGCCCACGCTGAGGTTCGGCGTCGACACGTTCGCGTTCCTGAACGAGAGCCGCACCCGGAACCGCGGCAAGCCCGACCTCTACGCCAACTGGTGCTTCGTCATGGCGCGCGCGATCACCCAGTTCCAGCGGTTCGCGCGCTTCGAGCCGGCGGAGCCGCGCCTCTCGCCCGAGGAGTACACGGAGCGCGTGCGGCGCGTGACGTCGCGCGCCCCGTGGCGCGATCCGCTGCCCCGCGACGAGCGGGTCGTCATCCCGGGCTACGCGTCGCTGTTCGAGCTGTCGCGAGACCAGGAGGCGGCGGTGAAGGCGGGGATGGGGGGGCGCTTCTGGACGTGGATCCACTGGACGAACTGGCGGGTGGCCATGCCCATGCCGCGCGCCGAGCAGGAGGCCGTGGCGCGGGAGACGATCGCCGAGCTGCAGGCGGGACGCCCCGTCCAGTGGCTGGTGACCAACCTGCCCTCGTTCGAGATGAACCACACCGTGGTCGTCTACGAGTACCGCGTGAACGGCGCCGGGACGGTGGAGTTCACCGTCTACGACCCGAACGACCCGGCGAGGCCCGGCCTCGTGACGTTCGACGTCGCGGAGCGACGCTTCATCTCGACGCGCCTGGCCGACACGAGCGTCGGACCCATGCGCGCGTTCCGCATGTACTACGGCCCGCTGCTGTGAGCCGCCGGGAGGACCCATGAGATCGGCCGCCGTCGCGCTGCTCGTCGCGCTGCTCGCCCCCGCCGGAGCCGCCGCCTCGGAGCCGATCCGCGTCGGCTACCTGGGGCCGCTCAGCGGGATCTTCGCCCAGGTCGGCAAGGACATGCTGGACGGCCTCCGCATCGGCCTCGAGCAGCCGCCGTGTCCCGCGGGCGGCCGCCGCATCGTCCTCGTCGAGGAGGACACGCAGGGCAATCCCGCCGTCGCCCAGGCCAAGTACCGCAAGCTCGTCCAGCAGGACCGGATCGACGTCATGGCGGGCATCCTGCTGGTCCACATCGGCTACGGGCTCGCCCAGCCGATCGCCCAGGACCGGATGCCCTCGCTCTTCGTCACGACGCCGGACGACCTCACCAAGCGCCGGCCCACGAGGTGGATCGTCCGCAGCAGCTTCAGCGCGAGCCAGCCGATGCACGCGCTGGGCGACCACGCCGCGCGCCACCTCAGGTACCGGAAGGTCGCCGCGGTGGCGATGGACAACGGGTTCGGCTACGAGGGGATCGGCGGCTTCCAGCGGGTGTTCGAGGAGCAGGGCGGCCACGTCGTCCAGAAGCTCTGGGTGCCGCTCAACGTGCTGGACTTCGCGCCGTTCCTCTCCCAGGTGCGCCGCGACGCGGACGCGGTGATCGCCGTGTTCGCCGGGGCCCAGGCGGTCCAGTTCGTCAGGCAGTACGCCCAGGCGGGGCTCAAGGGCAAGCTGCCGCTGCTCGGCGCCGGCGTCGTCGTGGACGAGTTCGCGCTCGAGGCCATCGGCGACGACGCGCTCGGCGTCGTGACGGCGCTGCCGTGGGCGCCGACCCTCGCCACGCCGGCCAACCAGTCGTTCATGGCGCTGGTCGAGACGAAGGTCCGCCGCCAGCCGGACGGGTTCCACGCGTTCATGTACAGCGCCGGCCGGTGGATCTGCCACGCCGCCGGCGCGGTCGGCGGCCAGGTCCAGGACCGGGAGCGCTTCCTCGGGGCGCTCCGGGCGGCGAGCGAGTCGGTGCCCGACCCGCGGGGCCCGATCAGGCTCGACGAGTACGGCAACCCCACCCAGAACATCTATATAAGGAGGGTGGAGCGGGTGGGGGGCAGGCTCCAGAACGTCGTGGTCCACACCTACCCGATGGTCTCCCAGTTCTGGACGTACCGTCCCGACGAGTTCCTGAAGTCGTCGCCGTACGACCGCGGCTACCCGCCGGTCAGGCCCTAGCCGCCATGGCTCGACGCGCCCGCCGGACCGCACGGACGCCGTCGCCGGCGCCCCCCGCTCCGTCGCCCGAGGACTTCGAGAAGCTCGGCGCCTTCTACCTCGGCCGCCCGTACGACCTGGACGCCGGCGCGCCGCGCCCCGGCATCGTCCTCTACGACTCGCGCGACCTCGTGACCCACGCGGTCTGCGTCGGCATGACGGGCAGCGGCAAGACGGGCCTCTGCCTGGCCCTGATCGAGGAGGCCGCGCTCGACGGCGTGCCCGCGATCGTCATCGATCCGAAGGGCGACCTCGGCAACCTGCTGCTCACGTTCCCGTCGCTCGCGGCCCCGGACTTCAGGCCGTGGATCGACGAGGAGGAGGCGCGCCGCCGGCAGGCGACGCCCGACGACTTCGCGGCCGCCGAGGCCAGGCGGTGGGCCGAGGGGCTCGCCGCGTGGGGCCAGGACGCCCGGCGCATCGCGCGCCTGCGCGAGGCCGCGGACATGGCGATCTACACGCCGGGGAGCACGGCAGGGCTGCCGGTGTCGATCCTCGGCTCGTTCGCCGCCCCTCCGGCCGTCGTCCGCGACGACGAGGAGCTGCTCCGCGAGCGCGTCTCGGTCACGGCCTCGAGCCTCCTCGGCCTGCTGGGCATCGAGGCCGACCCCGTGAAGAGCCGCGAGCACATCCTGCTCTCGCTCGTGCTCCAGACGGCGTGGGCCGCGGGCAGGGACCTGGACGTCGCCGAGGTCATCCGCCAGGTGCAGCAGCCGCCCGTCGAGCGCGTCGGCGTGCTGGACCTCGAGTCGTTCTTCCCCGGGCGCGAGCGCTTCGAGCTGGCGATGGCGATCAACAAGCTGATCGGCGCGCCCGCCTTCTCGGCGTGGACCGCCGGCGAGCCGCTCGATCCCGCGGCGCTGCTCCACACGGCCGAGGGGCGGCCCAGGGTGTCGATCGTCTCGATCGCCCACCTGTCGGACGCCGAGCGGATGTTCGTCGTCTCGCTCCTGCTGGACCAGGTCGTGGCGTGGATGCGCGGGCAGGCCGGCTCCTCCAGCCTGCGCGCGATCCTCTACATGGACGAGATCTTCGGATTCCTGCCGCCGGTGGCGAACCCGCCCTCCAAGCAGCCGATGCTCACGCTGCTCAAGCAGGCGCGCGCCTACGGGCTCGGCGTCGTGCTCGCGACCCAGAACCCCGTCGACCTCGACTACAAGGCGCTGTCGAACGCGGGCACCTGGTTCCTCGGGCGGCTCCAGACCGAGCGCGACAAGGCTCGCGTGCTCGAGGGGCTCGAGAGCGCGGCGGCCGGCGCCGGGCCGCGGTTCGATCGCGCGGCGATGGATTCCGCGCTCTCACGGCTCCGGAGCCGCGTCTTCGTCCTCCACGACGTCCACGAGGACGCGCCGGAGATCTTCGAGAGCCGCTGGGCGATGTCGTACCTGAGGGGGCCGCTCACGCGGGCCCAGATCAAGACCCTGATGTCGGGCCGTCCGCCCGCGCCTCCCGCGGCGGCGCGTCCCGCGGCGGCCCCGGCGATGGCGGCTGACGCCGGGCAGGCGGCGGCTCGCCCGCTCCTTCCCCCGGACGTCGCGCAGACGTTCCTGCCCGTGCGCGCGCCGCGTCCCGAGGGCGCGCGGCTCGTCTACGCGCCCGTCCTCGTCGCCGCCGCGCAGGTCCGCTACGCGGATGCCCGCAAGGGCATCGACGCGACGGAGGACGTGGTGGTCACGGCGCCGTTGGGCGGCGAGTCGGTCACGGTCGACTGGTCGCGCGCATCCGAGCCTGGGCTCGCGGCCGCCGACCTCGAGGGGGAGCCCGCGGAGGGCGCCTCCTTCGCCGCCGCGCCGCCGGCGGCGACCAGGACGAAGAGCTACGACGGATGGCGGCGGGAGTGCGTCGCGTGGATCGTGCAGAGCCGTCCGCTGACCCTGCTCCGGAGCCCCTCCACCGGGCTCGTCATGCGCCCGGGCGAGTCCGAGCGCGACTTCCGGGCCCGGGTCTCGCAGGCCGCCCACGAGGCGCGCGATGCCGAGACCGGGCGGTTGAGGAAGCGCTACGCGCCGAGGATCGCGGCGCTCCAGGAGCGGCTCCGGCGGGCCGAGCAGGCGGTCGAGCGCGAGCGCCGCGAGGCCGCGCAGTCGCAGCTCCAGAGCGCGATCTCCATCGGCGCGACCCTCATCGGCGCGTTCCTCGGCCGCAAGGCCGTGAGCGCCTCGACGCTCGGGCGCGCGACGACCGCGGCGCGCGGGGTGAGTCGCGTGCTGAAGGACCGCCAGGACATCGCGCGGGCCGGGGAGACCGTCGAGGCCCTGCGCGAGCAGCTCGCCGCGCTCGAGGCCGAGTTCCGCGCCGAGGTGGACGGGCTGGCGGCGACCGACCCGACGAGGGAGGTCTTCGAGCAGGTGCCGGTGAGGGCGGCGCGCTCCGGGGTCGGCGTCAGGCTCGTGGCGCTGGGATGGGCGCCGCACTGGCAGCGCCCCGGCCAGCCGCCGGAGCCCGCCTGGCTTACCTGAGCTTGATCCTCGGACCGCCGGGCGGCATGCCCTGCGGGCCGGGACCGCCCAGCGCTCCCGGCGGCATCCGGTCGGGCACGATGATCGACGAGGCGGCCTCGCGCCTGAGCTGCTGGATCTCCTCCACCGCGCGCTCGACCGCCTGCTTGGCGCCCTCGCCGAACCTCTCCACCGCCTCACGCAGCGAGCCGGCCTCGATGGCGAACGTCAGCGGGATGATGCCCGCGGGCGTGAGCATCTGGGCCTCGCCGAGGTAGACGACCGGCCGGCCGGGGTCCGGGGCGCCGTCGGCCTTCACGGGGGTCATGACGCGGATCGTGCCGGCGCGGCGGTCGGTGTAGATGTCCTCCCGGTACAGGTCCGCCACGCGCATCTCGAGGTCGGCATCGCTGGGTTCGTTGGCCATGCCGTGATCTTTCCACGTCCCGGGCCCGCGATCAATCGCCGCGGTCACGCGGAGGCCTCCCCGACGGCGGACGGCGGCGTCAACCGGCGGCGGAGCCGGGGGCCGGGCGCGGCGCAGCGGGCCAGCAGGTCGACGAAGGCCTCGGTCAGGGCGAGCCCCGTCGCCTCCTCGATCGCCCGCCACGGCCGCGACGGGTCGAGGCGGAGGAAGACGTGGCGGCCGTCGGGCGTGAGGCGGAGGTCGATCCCGGCGTGGACGAGGTCCAGCCGCTGCACGAGGAGGCGAACGAGGCGGACCAGCCGGGGCGGCAGCTGCCAGGGCTCCAGCGGCGCCGGCCTGCCCCGCGTGACCGCCGGCGCCGAGGCGGCGAAGATCGCGGCTCCCATCACGACGACCTGAACGTCGGCCCGCGCCGGCACGGCCTCCTGGAGGATCACGGGAGCGAGGCGGACCTGGTCGAGCTGATCCGGGTCCGCGGCCAGCGGCTCGTGCCACGGCGGCTCGCCGCCGATGAAGGTGCGCGAGACCGCGCCTCCGACTTCCGCGACGAAGCGGCGCGCGGCGTCGGGGTCGCTCGTCAGCAGCGTGCGGGGAATCTCGAAGCCCACCTCCGCGGCCGCGCGGAGCTGGGCGACGGCGTTGGCCGCCGCCTCCTCGCGCCCGGGGTCGTTGATCCAGACGGCGGGCAGCGAGCGCCAGAGCCCCGAGAGCGCCGCCCGCCACTCGCCAGCGACGAAGTCGGCGCACGGGGAGGTCGCCGTCTCGGGAGGCAGGCGGAGCCGGCGGCCGCGGCCACGCCACCAGACGACGGGGAACTCGTCGGCGACGATCAGGCCGTCGCGGCCATCGAAGCGCGCGGCCGGCTCGCCGCCCAGCTCCACGGTGAGCCGAGCGTCGCGGGGGAAATCGGCGAGGTCGAGGAGCCGGCACGGGACGCCGCGCCGCTCGAGCGCGCGCACGACCGCGGCGGCGTGCTCGTCGGCCGAGGTCGAGACGATCAGGACCATCCGATCCTCTCGCCGCGAGCAACCGGCGTACCAGACCCGGTTGCCAGCACCGTCGCGCACTTCGGGGGCGGCGCCGCGGCCCGCCGCTGGTGGTGGTGGTGGTGACGCACGGCCATCACCGGCCGCCCGGCGGCAGCAGCTCGGTCGTCCGCGTGTTCCGGGCGACGACGCGGCCGCCCTTGATGACGTAGAGCTTCTCGACCTGCTCCGAGATCGCCTGGGCGGGGTCGCGGGCGTCGAGGACCACGAGGTCGGCGCGGCAGCCCTCGGCCAGACCGTGGTCGTCGAGGCCGATCATCCGGGCGGGGCTCACGGTGACCAGGTCGAGCAGCCACGCCATCTGGTCGAGGTTGCCGAGGTGCGCGGCCATCGCCGCCACGAGCGCCTGGCGGAGCAGGTCCGGATGGCCGTAGGGCGTGAACGGGTTCACCACGTTGTTGGTGGACACCGCCACGTTGACGCCGGCCTCCCTCAGCTCACCGAGCCGCGTCACGCCCCGCCAGGTGCGCCGCGCGTCGTCCCGGCCCTTCACGTGGAGCTCGGTGGCCGGCAGGCTGATGACGTGGATCCGCGCCTCCCGCAGGCGCGCGAGGACGCGGGCGCGATGCGCGGGCTCGAGCGCGTCGAGCGTCGACAGGTGGCCGAGCGTCACGCGGCCCTGCAGTCCATGGCGGATCGTCAGCTCGGCGATGTAGTCGCTCGTCAGCATCGCGGGGTCGTCGGCCACGTCGGCGTGGAAGTCGAGCGGCACGCCGAAGCGGCAGGCGGTGTCGAAGAACCAGTCGATGTGGGCGCGCTGGTCGCGATCCATGTAGGGGCAGCCGCCCAGCGTGCCGAGCCCGGCGCGCAGGGCCTCCTCGAGGAGGCCCCGGGTCACGCCGTCGTTGAAGATCCCCTCCTGGGCGAAGGCGACGAGGCGGAGGTCGAGGATGCCCGCGAGGTCCTTCTGCAGGCGCCGGAGCGCCTCGACCCCGCGCAGCTCGACGAACGCGTCGATCTCGACGTGGGCGCGCATGGTCGTGCAGCCGTGGCGCACGGCCAGCTCGAGGACGCGGCGGGCGCGGCGGTAGACGTCGTCCACCGTGAAGGCCTTCTTCAGCTCGGCGACCAGCGTCTGGGCCGACGGTCCGCCGGCCCGGAGCCCGGACGTGCGGTCGGCGATGAACGCCTTGTCGGGGTGGATGTGGGTCTCGACGAAGCCGGGGACGACGAGCCGGTCCGTGACGTCGAGCGTCTCGGCGCCGGGGGCGTCGATCGAGGGCGCGATCCGGTGGATGCGGCCGTCGCGGAGCGCGATGTCCCGGCGCTGGCCGGCGACGAGGCCGCCGCGGAGCAGGAGGTCGATCATGGCGTCGTGTCCGTGAACAGCCGCCCCCAGCCGCGCACGCGGCGCGGGTCGACGCCCGCGATCCGCAGCGACTTCCACACCGCGGCGCTCACGGTGTCGTAGACGGGGACGCCGAGCTCGCGCTCCAGCGGCGCGGCGAGGGCGGCGGCGTCGAGGTTGGTGCAGAAGGTGGTGATCGCCTGGGGCCGCGCGGCGGCGACGTCGCGCACCAGCGCCGCGATGGTCCCGGCCGGAACCTCGGCGAACGCGAAGTTGACGCGCTCGCCCAGGTGGCGCTCCGCCACGCACTCGAAGCCCCGGCGGCGGAAGCTCTCCACGATGCGGTCCTGGATGTCGTCGACGTACGGGGTGACGAGCCCGAAGCGCGTGACGCCGGCGGCGCGGAAGGCCTCCTCGAGCGCCAGCACCGACGACGTCGCCGGGATCTGTGTCGCCTCGGCGATGCGCTGACAGAGGCGGGCGTCGGCCTCGAAGCCGAGCCAGCCGGCCGACGTCCCGTTCCACGCGATCGCGTTCACGCGCGCGTCGGCCAGGAGAGCCGCCGCCTCGAGGAGCCTCGCGTCGTCGAACTGGGCCACCGCCCGGTCGGCCAGCGAGATCTCCGTCACCCGGAAGCGCGCGAAGTGCGCCGTGACGCCCTCCACGCCGGCGAGCATCGCCGCCGTGAGCGGCTCCAGGACCGTGTTGGAGGACGGCGTCAGCATGCCGAGCCGCACGCGCTGGCTCACGCTCCGCGCCCGCGCGTCACGGCATGATCTCCCCGCCGTTGGCGTGGAGCGTCTGGCCGCAGAAGTACCGCGCCTCGTCCGAGGCGAGGAAGACGAAGGCGCCCACCAGGTCGGCAGGCGTCGCCAGGCGGCCGAGGGGCAGCGAGGCGGCGTGGTCGCGCTTGACGCTCTCCGGCAGCGGGTCGAACCCCGTGTCGACGAGGCCCGGCGCGACCGAGTTCACGAGCACGCCGTGGGGCGCGAGCTCCCGCGCCAGCGCCCGCGTGAAGGCGAGCAGCCCGCCCTTCGCCGCCGAGTAGGCGGTGTAGCGCGCGCGTCCGATGTAGCCGAGCTGGGAGGTGACGACCACGATGCGCCCGCGCCGGCGCTCGATCATGTGGGGCGCGACAGCCCGGCAGCAGAGGAAGGCGCCCCGCAGGTGGACGGCCATCATCCGGTCCCAGTCGTCGACCGACGTCTCGGTGATCCCCTGGGCCTTCTGGATCCCGGCGTTGCACACCAGGACGTCGACCCGGCCGAAGCGCTCGAGCACGGAGCCGACGAGGGCCGCCACGTCGGCCTCGCGCGCGACGTCGCAGCGCACGGCGAGGGCGCGGCGTCCCTTGCCCTCGACGGCCTCCACCAGCGAGCGCGCCTCCGGCTCGCGCTCGACCCACGCGACCGCGACGTCGGCGCCCTCGTCGGCGTAGGCGAGCGCCACCGCGCGTCCGATGCCCGTGTTGCCGCCGGTGACGATGGCGACCCGGTCCTCGAGCCGGCCCACGCGGCGCGGCCTCAGAAGACCGCGAGCGGGTTGGCCGGCGAGCCGGTGCCGCCGACGACGCGGAGGGGCGCGACCACCAGCATGAACTCGTCGCGCCCCTCCTCGACGCACGCCGCGGCCAGCGGCTCGAGGAGCGCGTTGTCGACGAGCGCGACCCCGTAGGCGAAGAGCGCGGCGTGGACGGCCCACGGGATGTCGTAGCCGATCGGGAGGTGGTCGAGCATGTCCCACACGAGCACCGACACGTCGTGGTCGCGCAGGAACGGCAGGCACGAGACGTGGAGGCCGGGGCGGACGTTCGGGCCGCCGCCGAACGGGCGGCCGTACGGCGTCTCCGGGTTCGCCGCCTGCCAGCGCTCGCGCCCGCAGTGGACCGCCACGGCGTCGCCGGGCTCGAGCGCGAGCCCGCGCGCTCCCAGGATGTCCTCCAGCTCCCAGCCGTGGACAGGCGCGTCGTGGGTCACGAACGGCACGCCGCGATGGCGGGGGACGTCGAGCATGACGCAGCGGGTGAGGATGCCGTCGCTCCAGTGCTCGATCGACCCGAACGCGGCGCCATCGAACGTGATCTCGCGGCCCGGCTGGCGCCCGTTCCACATGCCGGCCTCGTCCCACGTGTGGCAGAGCGCGTCGACGTGGGTCGACGCGACGCCGTGATAGAAGATCCCGTAGTAGTCGGCGGAGAAGCCGCCCCGGCCGCGCGGCAGGATCTTCATGTAGTGGTGGGCCGGGAACGCGTTGTTCATCCCCGGCTCCTTCGGGAAGGGCCGGCTGAGCGAGACCGACCGGCCCGAGCGCACGAGGCGCGCGGCGGCGGCGCGGCGCGCCGGCGTGACGAGGTTCAGCGCGCCCCGCTGGTCGTCGTGGCCCCAGCGGCCCCAGTTGCGCCGCTCGGTCAGCCACGCCTTCACTTCCGCCTCGGTCGGCAGCCGTCGCTCCATCCGCTCTCCGCGGGCATTCTAGGCGGCCCTCACGCCCGCCGCAACGCCGGGCCGGGCGGATCCGGGCGCGGTTCCGTTCTGGGAGGATCTCCGGGTAGAACGCCCTCCGTCGGGAGGCACGGCGAGGCGCAAGTCGTCGAATCCAAAAGCCGGCGGGGCTGGAACGGCTCTTGCGAAGGAGTCCGCGTGAAGGCCACGGGAAGGAGGAGCCAGGCGATGAAGCCCCGGACCCGACGCATCCTCGCCGCGACCGCGATCATGATCTCGATCACCTGGCTGCCGATCCCGGTGGCCGCCGCGACCGTTCCGGGCCAGGCTCCCGTCCAGGCCGCCTCGACGAAGTAGCGGAGCGCGCCGGCGCCGGCGATTTTCCGAATTACAATCGCCGTCCCGGCGACGCTGTTGACATCCCGCGCCGCCCCCGCCTAGTATCGCGCCCTCGCGCGCCGACGATGCCGGACGCTGCGTGAGGCCCCCCTCAGCCGTCCCACGCTGTCCCCGCCGGCGACCCGAGACGGACGAATCGCAGACGGGAGGCACCATGAGGCACGCACTCGGGCTCGTTCTCGCGCTCGCCATGTCGCTGCTCGCCGGCGCGGCCCACGCCGCCGACCTCGGGATCATCACGGGGAGCGAGAAGGGGACCTACTACCAGTTCGGCCTGAACATCCAGGCGCTCGCGAAGTCGCGCAACGTCCAGGTCGCCGTCTACCCCTCGCGGGGATCCATCGAGAACATCCACGCGGTCTACCAGCGCCCGGGCGTCCAGCTCGGGATCGTCCAGTCCGACGTGCTGGCGTTCGTGTCCCGCGTGCAGACCGATCCGACGCTCAAGCGCATCGCGCGGAAGACCAAGATGGTCTTCCCGCTCTACAACGAGGAGGTTCACCTCCTGGGCCGGGCGGGCATCGCGAGCTTCGACGACCTCGCCGACCGTCGCGTGGCGATCGGCCGCGAGGGCAGCGGCACGTACCTGACGGCGCGCCTGCTCTTCAACCTGTCCGAGGTGCAGCCGCGGGAGATGGTGCCGATCGACACCGACGAGGCGCTCGCCGAGCTGAAGGCGGGGCGGATCGACGCGATGTTCTACGTCGCCGGCCATCCGGTGCGGCTCTTCACCGAGCACGTGACGCCGACGGACGGGCTGGCGCTGATCCCCATCACCAACAAGAGCGTCACCGAGTTCTACCCCACCGCGGACATCCCGGAGGGCACCTACAGGTTCCAGACGGGCGCCGTGCAGACCGTGGCGGTGAAGTCGGTGCTCGTCTCGTTCGACTTCCGGCGCCGGGACTGCGAGACCGTCGGCAAGGCGGCCAAGATGGTCGCCGACAACCTCGCGTGGCTGACGAAGAACGGGCATCCGAAGTGGAAGTCCGTCGACCTCGAGTACCCGCTGCGCGGCTGGGAGCAGTACGACTGCGTCCGCAAGTACCTCGGCAAGGGCGGCGAGCCCCAGCGGCCGGGCCGGGCGGCCGCGGCCGCGAGCAACCCGGTGATGGACGCGATCAAGCAGGTCCTGGGTGACTGAGCCCTTCCTGCCCCTCGGCGGACGCGGCCGGGCGCTGGCGGCGCTGCGCGCTGCGGCCGTCGAGGGGCGCGGTCTGCTGCTGCTCGTGGGCGACGTCGGTCTCGGGAAGACGACGCTCGTCCGCGCGCTCCTCGCGGCGCTCGACGGCGAGGCGATCACGGTCGCCGTCGTGCCGTTCCCGAACCTCGATGCGCGGGACTTCCTGCGGGCGGCGGCGAAGGCCCTCGGCCTCGACGCCGACGCTCGCGACCCCGGCGAGACGCTGCGCCGCTTCTTCGTCGACGCCGCGGCGGCAGGCCGGCGCGCGCTCGTCGTCGTCGACGAGGCGCAGAAGCTCCGGCGCAGCGTGCTGCCGGAGATCGCGCGGCTGCTGGACCTCGGACGCGGCGACGCCGGCGCGCCGGGGACGCTGTCGGTCCTGCTCGCGGGCAACCCGGAGCTGGAGCTGCTCCTCGGCGAGCCGGCGGCGGCCGGGCTCGGCGACCGCGTGGCGGTCCGCTGCGTGATCGAGCCGCTCGACGAGGTCCAGACCGAGGGCTACGTGCGGGCGAAGCTCGTCGGCGCCGGCGGCGAGACCGTGGCCTTCACGCCGGACGCGATGCGGGCGGTGTGGGAGTTCTCGCGTGGCGTCCCCCGCCTGGTCGACACGCTCTGCGGGCGCGCGCGCGAGGTCGCGACCCGGCGGCCGAAGCGCCGGATCGACGCGCGGGACATCGCGAGCTGCATCGAGGACCTGGGTTGGCGCCGCCGGCCGCGGCGACCGGCGAGGCGCGCGACGGGTCGGGCGGCGGTGCGCGTCGCGGCGGCGGTCGCCGCCACGGCCGTGGCGGCGGCCGTCGCGCTGTCGGCCCCGTGGGCCACGCTGGCGGAGTCGCTCGCCGACTGGCTCCCGCGCCTGGGCTGGGCGTCGGGGCGCGAGCGCGCGGCGCGGCCGGCGCCGAGTGAGCGTGAGCCGGCCGCGCGTCCGGCGTCCGTCGCCGAGCCGGCGCGGCCGGTGGAGCCCGCGCCTGGCCCGCCGCCCCGGAGTTCGGCCGAGCCCCCGGCCACCCCGGAGCGCGAGCCCGTGGTGGGCCGGGTCGCGCCCGTCGAGCCGGCGCCGCCGCCGCAGCGCGACGCGCTGCAGCCGCGCGCGCCCTCCGTCGAGACGGTGCTGCCGCCGCGGCCCGCGAGCCTCGCGACGTCGCGCGACGATCCGGTGTCCCGGCGGGAGCCGGCGCCGCGTCGCGAGCCCTCGCCCGCGGAGGAGCCTCGGCCGCGCGCGGCGCCGGCGGAGGGCCGGAGGACGCGGACGCCGCCGGCGGACGGCGCCGGCCAGGACCCGACGGCGCCGATCAGGGACGTCATGCGGTTGCCGTCGCCGTCGCCCGAGCGCGACGTGCGGTCCCCCGCCGAGCGTGTCGTGGAGCGGCCGGGGCCGGCGGCGCCCGCCGAGCCCGACCCCGCGAGCGTCATCGACTGGTTGCTGAAGGAGTACGTTCCCCCGGGCCGCGGCGGGCCCGGCGCCGACCGCTGACCGGCCGCGCTCGCGCGGGCGGGCGTCACTCCCAGCGCGGGTAGCTCGGCGGCGACAGCTCGTCGACGCCGCGGCGCGCCCAGTCGTGCTCGGCCATCCGCGGCCACATGCGCTCGCCGGCGGCCTGGAGCGCGGCGAGGATCGCGTCCTCGTCGGCGCCCGGCAGGCGACCGGCGCGCACGACCTCGCGGCCGGCGACCAGCACGCGGTCCACGTCCTCCGCCGTCGCGTTGTAGACGATGTTCTTCACGGGATCGCGGAGCGGCGTCATCCCCCAGGAGCCGGCCCTCCACAGGACGAGGTCGGCCCGGGCGCCGGGCGCGATGCGGCCGAGGTCGTCGCGCCCCAGGGCGCGCGCTCCGCCGGCCGTCGCCGCATCGAAGACGTCCGCCGCGGTCGTCGCGCGCGCGTCGCGCTCGACGACCTTGGAGCACACCGCGGTCCAGCGCATCGCCTCGATCATCGACTGCGGGCTCGTGTCGGTCCCGAGCGCGACGTTGACGCCGGCGGCGCGGTACCGCGCGAACGACTCCATGAAGACGCCGCGCCTGGCGAACACCCAGGCGGCGTGGGCGACGGAGCAGCCCGACCCGGCCATGATGCCGACGTCGCCCGCGGGGTGGTTCGTCCACGACGAGCCGCCGACGATGATCGCGTGTCCGAGGATCGCGCGCGGCCCGAGGACGCCGAGGTCGTGGAGCCACGCGACGGGCGTCCTGCCGTGCCGGGCCAGCATCTCGTTGAACTCGACCACGGACTGCGAGACGTGGACCGTCCACGGCCGCCCGGCGCGCTCGGCGAGCCGCGCCGACTCGCGGAGCAGCTCCGGCGTGCAGGTGTCGACCTGGGCGGGAGCGATGCAGACGCGGACGAGATCGCCGTGGGCGCCGTCGTGCTCCTCGAGGAACTCCGCCGCCCGGCGCAGGCCGCGGACCCCGGCCTCCTCGTCCCACTCCCAGACGACGCGCCGTCCGTCGCGCGTGAGCCAGCGCCCCGACCGGAACGTCGGCCCGACGTAGACCCGGAGGCCGAAGCGGCCCGCGCGCTCGACGACGGCGGCGGCGTGGCGGCCGATCTCGAGCACGGTGGTGACGCCGCCGCGGAGCAGCTCGGCCATGGAGAAGTCGATGCAGGCGTGGGCGGCGGCCTCGTCCTGCGCCCCGTCGCGGACCGGGAGGTACTCGAAGAGCCCCGAGTACCAGAACTGCGGGCTGCCGGTGTCCTCGATGAACGACCGGTCCAGGGGCGAGCTGGCGAGGTGGGCGTGGGTGCTGATGAGCCCCGGCGTCAGGACGCGGTCGCCGGCGTCGAGCGTCTCGTCCGCCGGCGGCGCCGGCTCGGCGGCGGGCCCGACGTGGACGATGCGGTCGCCCTCGACGACGACGAGGCCGTCGGCCAGGAGGCGGTGGCCGCCGTCCCGCCAGGCGACGACGAGGCCGGCGCGGATCGCGAGTCGGGGGCGGGGGCGCATGGCGCCGGATTGTAGGAGCGCTCGCGACCGGCGGCAAACTCCTTTCCGGTGGCCCCTGACCGCCGCCGCCTCGGGGAGGCGCCGCCGGCCCTACGGCGTCGCGCTGGCGGGGCGGCGGCGGAAGATCAGGAGGCGGCGCTCGTGGGCCGCATGGCCGTCGTGCACGGAGCCGCCCAGCGCGTGCACCGTGATGGCGTTCCGGCCGGCGGCCACGCGGCTCTGGACACCCTTCCGCCGGTCAATCGGGCGCGCTGCCCGATCGGGCCGCCGGCGTCGCGCCTACGAGGCGGCGAGCGCTCGCGCCGAGGGCAGCGCCAGGTGGCGCGCGAGGGCCTCGTAGACCATCGCGTTGAGGACGAGGCCCATGTGAGACGACCGCGCGGTGACGGTCGCCGCCGTGGGCGGATGCAGGCAGTACCGCCAGTCGGCGAGGCCGTCGTGGCGCGAGGCGACGGCGAGCTGGGGGAGGTCGGCCGGCAGCGGCGCGCGGATCGATCGCACCGTCGCGCAGCCGCACGCGAGCGTCAGGCAGCCGCGCTCGACGCGCTCGCCGCGGACCGCGTGGACGCCGGCCCGGACGACGGCGGCGCCGAGCCTGAGCGCGGGATGCACCGCCAGCCCGCGGAACGGCGAGCCGAGCATCGCGAGGGACGCGACCAGGTCGCGCTCGCGCGCGGCGACGGCGCGGCCCAGCATCCCGCCGAGGCTGTGGCCGATGATGTGGACGCGCCGGCGCGTGTCGTGCCGCGTGTCGCGGACCTGGACCAGCAGGCGATCGGTCAGGACGTCGAGATAGTCGGCGCTGAACCCGATGTCGGCGACGCGCGCGTCGTAGCCGAGTCGCGCGAGCCAGGACCGGAGCGCGCCGAGGTACGCGCCCCTCGTCAGGAAGCCGTGGACGAGGACCACGGGCGTGCCGTCGCCGCGCGGCACCCCGTCGCCGCGGTACGTCGCGGACGCGCGGAGCCCCAGCCACTCGAGCGGGAGGAAGATCTCGTGCCACGCGGCCGTCCACGCCGTCGACTCCCGGTCCTCCACGAAGCGGTCCGGCCCGTGCGTCGCCGCGTAGTACCGGCGCGCGACGATCTCCTGGGCGACGGCTCCGAGACCCGCCGCCGCCGCGATCGCGATCCATCGTTCGCGACGCCGCATGCCGCGGTGGAGAGCAACCGCCGTGCCCTCGGCCACGCAGGCATCGACTGGGGGACCGGATGGCACCCCGGTGTCGGCACGGTGACGTCGGGCCCCCCTCGCGCTCCACGTGAGCCGATGCCGGACAAAGGACCGCCGGGATGGAGATAAGCCGAAGCCGACCCGGCCGTGGCATCCCTGTTGCCTCCCCGCTGGCTGCGCTGCCCATCGCGTCGTCCCGGTACCCCGTCACGAATCAAGAGCCGAGAGGAGACGTCGTGGACACGGATCTCGGGAGAAGGCAGGCGCTGGGATTCGCGGTGCTGGCGTTCACCGTCGGCCCCGCGTGGCTCCTCTCCGCCGGAGAGGAGGCGCCGCAGATCGTCCGCGACACGGCGACGACCGTGGCGTCCGTGGTCGACTCAGCGCGGCCCGCGCCCCGCGTGGCGACCCCCCCCGACCAGATGCGCGCGATCCAGACCCACATCCGCGAGGTGGCCGAGCGCCACGGCGTGCCGCCGCGGCTCGTCGTCGCGATCATCGAGGCGGAGTCCGACTTCAACCCGCGCGCGGTGTCCCGCAAGGGCGCGCGCGGGCTCATGCAGCTGATGCCGGAGACGGCGTCGAGCCTCAGGGTCAGCGACTCCTTCGATCCCTACGAGAACATCGAGGGCGGCGTCCGGCACCTGCGCCGTCTCATGGACCGGTTCGACGGCGACCTGCCGCTCGTGCTCGCCGCCTACAACGCCGGCGAGCAGGCGGTGGCCGTCCACGGCGGGATCCCGCCGTACAGGGAGACCCGGCGCTACGTCGCCCGAATCATGCGCCGCCTCGCGCGGGAAGCGCAGCTCGACGAGGCGCGGAAGGTCCGCGGGCGACAGCCCGCCGGCGCCGGTCCTCGCTGGCGCGGCGGCGAGCGGGCCTGACGGCGGGACCCGGGCAGGACCAAGGAGGAGACGATGATCGACGAGCTGATCGCGAGATTGCCGGACGCGTGGCGGGAGGTCGCCGCGCTGCTGCTGGCGCCGATCGCGTGGGTGCCGCGGCTCCAGCAGACGCTGCTCGGCTTCTTCCTCGAGTCCTCGTCGCCGTGGTCGACGGCGGCCAAGCTCGTGCTGCTGCTCTTCCCCGCGCTGCTCGCGGTGGCGGCGGTCTGGTGCACGCAGCTCTCGATCTACACGCTGCCCTTCCGCTCGGGACGCGGGCGGTTCGTCTCGATGCTGCTGCTCGCCTGGTGGGACGCCGCGCGCGTGGTGTGGCTGTACTGGGTGGGGCTCGTCCGCCTGGCGGCCGTCGCGGCCGGCTGGACGCTGAGCCTGGCCCACCTGGTCGTCCGCCTCGGCGCGGGCCTCGCGCGACACGTGCTGGGGGCGCCGCTGGCGATGACCAGCATGATGACCCGCAGCTACATGCAGCCCGGGGTGCCGTGGGTGGCGTTCCTCATGCTGGTGTTCTGGTGCGCCCTCGAGGCCGGCGTCTTCGCCTACACGCTGATGCCGACGATGGCCGAGGTCCTGGCCGACATGGTCGGCACCGACGAGGTGCCGGTGCTCACGGGCCCGATCCTCTACGTCCTCCTGCTCATACTCATCATGGGCAGCTTCGCCTGCGTGCAGGCCTTCGTGGACGCCGTGCGCAAGCGCGAGATGAAGTTCGTCGTGCAGATCGTGCTGGTCGAGGTCTTCGTGATGTTCTTCGAGGTGATGTTCCTGTACCGCGAGCTCGTCGACTCGCTGGCGCCCTGGATCGCCCAGGAGACCGGCGTGCGGATGGGGCTCGTCTCCACGCTGTCGCTCGCCACGTTCGGCTGGATCGGCATCCGGGGCATGACGTGGTTCCTGTTCGGCCAGTTCGGGACGCCGCCGCTGCTCGCCTTCATCGCGCGGCAGCCGATCGAGCACGCGCCCGACGTGACGGGCGCCGCGGGCCCCGTCGCGGCGACCGCCTGGTGGCGGCCTCCGGTGACGGAGTTCAGGGCCGAGGTCGCCTGGCTGCACGACAAGGGCGACGAGCTGGTCGAGTACCTGGCGCTGCCGGTGCTGCACCTGCTGGGCGCCGCGCTCAACTTCGCCACGATCCTGACGTCGGCGCGGCCGGTGTTCAGCCTGCCGTTCCGCAACCTCAAGGACGTGACGGAGACCCGCGACGTCCTGGCCACCGGTCACCTGCAGCCGCGGAAGCAGGTCAGCGTATGAGCGCCGCCCGCAAGCTCGCCATCGGTCTCCTGGCCGCGGCCGTGCTGGCCGGCACGGCCGGGGCCGCCGCTGCCTCGGCGCGCGAGCGCGTGCCGCGGCAGACGATGTTCATCGGCCTCGACACGAGCGGCTCGTTCCAGCGGGCCGGGTACGACGACGCCGTCGCGTTTCTCGCGTACTACATCTACGGCCACCTCAACGGGCTCGGCGGCCTGAGCCGGCCCCGCGACCTCTTCGTGGCCGCGGTCGGCGGCAAGGACGTCGACGAGACCAAGGCGTTCCGGCCGATCCACGACTTCGCCGGCAAGAGCGTCGAGCAGATCGCGGCGGACCTGAAGGCGTGGTTCCCGCCGTCCGACGCCATGACCGACTTCAACGCGTTCTTCCGCCGGGTGGCCGGGATCGTCAAGGAGCGCGGGCTCGTCCTCCGGCCGCTCGGCATCGTGATCGTCTCCGACGGCATCCCCGACGTCGCGGCGACGACGTTCCGGCCCGGGTCGCCGGAGGCCTACAGGCAGATCGACCTCGGCCCGCTGGAGTACCTGGCCCGCAACGTCACCGTGCGGGTGGCCTACGCCAGCGCCCCGGTGGCGGAGCGCTGGCGCACGCTGGTGCCCCGCCAGCGCGTGAGGCTCTGGACGGTCGACCAGGAAGTCATGCGCGGGTGGCGGAGCCAGATGCGGCCCGAGGCCCAGCCGGCCGAGCAGGACAGGCTGTGGGAGTGGGTCAGGGAGAACGTCGATTTCCGGGTGCGGAGGGGCACATGAGCGCGATCGATCTCGAGCTGATCCTGGGCGGTCTCCTGACGGGCGGCATCATCGGGTTCCTGTGGCAGCCGGACGCGGCCATCCTCGCGCTGCTCGCCGCGGTCGTCCTGGTGGTCTCGCTGAGCGAGTGGCATCACGGGGGGGCGCCGCGGTGAGGGCCGCTGTCGGCGAGACCGCGCCGGACCTCTACGCCGGGGACGACCTGGACGCGGTCGAGGCCGAGAACGCCGAGGCGCTCGCCAAGCTCCGCGCGTTCCTCAGGATCGTCTGGAACGTCGCGCTCTACGGGATGGTGCCCGCCGCCGCCGTCTGGGTCCTGGACGCGGCCCGGGGGCTCGACCTGTTCTCGCCGTTCGTCGACCCCGCGGTGCAGGCCCGCGTCGGCCGCCTCGGCCTCTTCGTCGGCGCCGTCGCCGCCATCATCGCGACCGAGAGCCTGACGCACCTGGGCCGGCCGTTCGGCCTGGGCCTCTACTTCGCCACCGTGAGCTGCATCGGGCTCGCGATGTTCCCGTTCCTGGCGGCCGGCCAAGGCATGGCGCTCGGCCTGGCGCCGGCCCAGCTCGACGTGGTGCTCTCGTACGCGTACCTGGTGCTGAAGGTCGGGGTGGGGGTGCTCGTCGGCGCCATCATGAGCTGGATCCTGCTCGCCCACGCCGGACAGGAGCCGCCGCTGCCGCCTCGACGCACGCCGCGCAAGTAGCCGCGCTCGGCCGCCGCGTGACATCCGGACATCGGTGACGGCGATTTTCCGACACTGTCCGGAGCGGGCCGACGGCCGTCCTCACGTCCCACGCGCGTTTGGGCGTCGCGACGCCGCTGGAACGGCTCTTGCCTCAGCGCTGGCGCGGCTCGCCCGGCTGGCGCGAGCGACCTCCACGCTTCGAAGGCGGTGTCCGCATGAACGAGCTTCGAGTCCTGATGATCATCGCGCTGCTCATCGCCGTCGCCCTCACGATGGGTTGACCGCGTAGCGCGGCTCGCCACCGCCAGCTCGATGCCCCGGCCCCATCGCCCGCGCGTGTATCGCCTCGCGCGCACCGGGGGGCGATCGGGGGGGCGCCTCGCCCCCCCGATGTCGAACAGACCGCGTAGCGCGGCTCGCCACCGCCAGCTCGATGCCCCGGCCCCATCGCCCGCGCGTGTGTCGCCTCGCGCGTCCTCACACCAGCCGGTCCCGGAGCCGCGAGCTGGCGGCGTCCACCACCATCACCATGGCGACCGTCACGAGCAGCACCGTCGAGGCCGCCGGGTAGTCGATGAGCCGCAGGTAGGTCTGCAGATAGAAGCCGATGCCCCCGGCGCCGACGAACCCCAGGACGGTGGCGGCGCGGATGTTGGTCTCCAGCCGGTAGAGCACGTAGGACAGGAACAGCGGAAGCACCTGGGGCAACACCCCGAAGCGCAGGACCTGGAGCCGGCTGGCCCCGGTCGCCCGCACGGCGTCCACCGGCCCGGGGTCGATGCCCTCGATCGCCTCGGAGTAGAGCTTGGCGAGCGACGTGGTCGTGTAGGCGACGACGGCGAGCACGCCGGGGAAGGGGCCCAGCCCCACGGCCGCCACGAACACCAGCGCGTAGACGAGCGTGTCGACGCTGCGGAAGAAGTTGAGGCCCGCGCGGACCGGGTAGAACAGGGCCGGCGCCGCCACGTTGCGGGCCGAGAGGAAGCCGAGCGGCAGCGCCAGGACCGCGGCCACGGCCGTCCCGAGCAGCGCGATCTCCACGGTCTTGAGCGCGCCGGCGAGCGCCGCGGGCAGCACGCTGAGGTCGGGCGGCACCATGCGGCGGACGAAGTCGAGGATCCACGGCACGCCGCGCGCCAGCCGCACCGGATCGGCGCCGGTGTCCCACGCCGTCCACGCGAGGGCCAGGAGCCCGACGAACAGGGCGGCGCGCCTCACGCGGGGGCTCCGTCGCCGTAGATCGCCCGCACGACGGCCGGGCCGACCGCGGCCGGCGGGCCGTCGAAGACGATGCGGCCGCGGCGCAGGCCGACGATGCGCGAGGCGTAGGCGAGCGCGGTCTCGAGCTGGTGCTGGCTGACCAGGAGCGTCAGGCCGCGCTCCTCGTTGATGCCCCGCAGGAGATCCATGATCGTCCCCGTGAGCGCCGGGTCGAGGCTCGCCGTCGGCTCGTCGGCGAGGACGACGACCGGCGACTGGGCCAGCGCGCGGGCGATCGCCACCCGCTGCTGCTCGCCTCCCGAGAGGCGGTCGGCCCGCCGGTCGGCGAGGTGGGCCAGCCCCACGCGCTCGAGGCACGCGCGCGCGATCTCGCGATCCGCGCGCGGGAAGGCGCCGAGCAGGCTCGCCAGCACGGGAACGTAGCCGAGGCGGCCGGCCAGGACGTTCTCGAGCGCGGTGGCGCGGCGGACCAGGTTGAACTGCTGGAAGATCATCCCGGTCTGGCGGCGCACGGCGCGCAGCTCGGCGGGCGGGGCGCCCGTCACACGGCGTCCGGCGATGCGCACCGTCCCGGCTGCGGGCTCGACCAGCCGGTTGAGCGCGCGGAGCAGCGTCGTCTTGCCGGAGCCGCTGGGACCGAGCACGACGACGAACTCGCCCTGGCGAACGGTGAGGTCGATGCCGTCGAGGACGACTGTCGCGGGAGGCAGGACGACCCGTAGCCCGGAGACCTCGATCATCGCCGCCGCGGCCGCGGCGCTCAGCGGGGTCTGATGCCCAGCAGGTCGACCGCCGCGCGCACGGGCTCGTAGTCGGCGTCGTCGGCGACCTCGAAGCCGTCGATGTCGTAGAGGCGCTTCAGCAGCGCCGCGTGGCGCGGGCCGCGGATCCCGAGGAGCGCGTCGCGGACGCGCTGGAACAGGACGGGATCGAGGCCGTCGCGCGCGGCGATGCCGGCCTCGGGGATGGGCGGCGTCTCCGCGATCCACACGACGCGCTCCCGCTCGGCGGGGTCCTTCAGGTACTGCTCGCGCGCCATGTCGAACGACGCCATGGCGTCCACGTGGCCGTTCAGCAGCGCGCGCATCGCCGCGTCGTGCGAGCCGGCGAACAGGACGTCGCGGAAGAACGTCTTCGGGTCGCGGTTCTTCACGAGGCCGCGCTGGATCAGCAGGACCATCGGGTAGATGTAGCCCGACGAGCTCGCCGGATCGACGAACGCGATCGTCCGGCCGCGCAGCTCCTCGATGGACCTGATCCCGGCGTCGCGCCGCACGTAGATGCGCGACGTGAACGTCGCCTTGCCGTGCCAGACGTTGCGGGCGACGATCCGCGCCTTCGCCTCGCGGCTCGCGATCACGTAGCCGGCCGGATGGACGAACGCGAGATCGGCGGTGCGGTTGCGGAGGGCCTCGATGACCGCGGCGTAGTCCGAGGCGACGGTCACGCGGACCGGCACGCCGACCAGCGCCCCCAGCGCCCGACCGAACTCCTCGCCGGCGGCCAGGAGGTCCGTGGGCTTCTGGGACGGAGTCAGGACGAGGTGCAGGGGACGGTCGGCCGCCTGCGCCGCGCCCGGAGCGGCGGGGACGCCGACGGCGAGCGCCACCGCCACGAGGAGCGCGAGCCCGAGCGCCGGCATCGCCGACGAGGATAGACGACGCCGGCGAGGCCGACAAGCAGCGCGGCTAGAACGGCCGGCGGACCGGCTCGACCTTGGAGATCCTGACCTTGCCCTCCTGGGCGAGGAGCGACAGGATCGACTGCACGGCGCTCTCGGACATCGAGAGCTGACGGCTGATCTCCGACGGCGTCATCGCCCCGTTCCGCTCGAGCGACAGACGAACCTGCTCATCGATCTGCTCCCACCAGCCGTCCATGACTGCACCCCCTGCTGACATGCGAGAGTGCACCGTACTCTCCGCAGGCGGCCTCGGGCAAGGGCTGAAAACTTTTTCCCTGTCCCGCGGTCCGGCGTTTCAACCTCGATTTCGCAGGGGTGCTACGACGACGGCGCAAGCGGCAGTGTAATGGGGGTCGGCCGACACGTACTGGGAGCCGCGGGGCGCGCGGTGTGAGCGGTCGGGACACCGAAACGCCTCCGGGAGAC